>WNFC01000776.1_pt1 | contig 52632 bp, 46 predicted proteins | sample 5400541 | NCBI WGS metagenome assembly WNFC01 (sample SAMN13153342, study PRJNA577476) | soil metagenome | isolation source: 120 cm saprolite under Douglas fir tree site 2 hole 2 replicate 1 | place: USA:California | collected 2015-04-18
CTCCACATGACTACGTTGCTGCCGATCTTCACGAACGGCTGGATGGTGTTGTCTTCGAGAATGAAACAGTTGTCGCCGCACTCGAAGCCGGGGAACGTCGTGGCCTTCGAGCTGACATAGCTGATCAGTTTGTAGCCCTTCGCCTTCGCCGCGTCGTATTTTTCCGCGCGCAGGTGGTTCATCCTCTTAAAGCTCATCGGGATGAACATCGAAAAGTCGCCGGGCGGGTGGTGCTTCTCCACCTCGTCGAAAGGCACGACCGGGAGACCCTTGTACTCATGAGTCTCGATGTAATCGCGGTCGAGCGTAAAGGCGACGACCTCATGGGGTGAGTCGTGCGTCAGGTAAAAATGCGACAGCTCCGCCCATTGGCTAACCCCGAACACTACAATCTTGGCCATCTGTTGTCCTTAAGAAGTGTACTGCTAGCTACTAGGTGAACTCACCTTTTCGATACGCTGGAAAATAGTTGTTCGCGCCAATGCCGCGCATTGCGACAACCTCTGAGTACCTTTTGTGATCGAAAATCCGACCGCAAAAGTAACTCGTACGTGTTTCACTTGTCCATCCTCGCTTGAATCTGGTCAACCCCTCAATTGCCTCCCCGCCGAGACCAGCGCCAGCCCCGAAGTTGAGCCAACGAACTTCGCCGTCAAATCTCTCCAGCGCGGACCAGTAGAGGGCATACGAAGCCATTACTTCGTAACCGACGGCATTGACTGCGGCCAGGTGGCTGTAGGCCACCTCCCCCTGCATGTACCAAAGATGAGCACCCACCGGGATTCCCTGGTGTGTAGCTCGGAGCATGACCATGCCCGGGATCCGCAGTTGCTGCGCGAACGCATTGCGCGAGAAAGCCTTGACGCCTTTCAGTTGATGGCGCGCTATCAGGTGGGCGTAAAGCTCGACCCAGTCGTCGAGGAACTTCAGTGGTTCGCCGCATGTCTCCACGCTGACGCTGCCGAGAGCCTTCTGCGCATAATAACGGTGATGCTTGGAGACCAACTCACTCACGGGTTGACGCAGGTCAGCTATGAAATGCTGTTTGAAAGGAATAACAACATCGTAAAAACATTGATTCAGAGATTGCTCATCGTAGGCGCCGAAGGGATCTGTTACCAACGATAGACAGACCAAATCGCTTCCGATTTCTGCCAAGTCGGCTTGTAGACCGGTCCAATCTCGGCAAGTGAACAGCGGATAGCAACCCATCGCGTCGCGGTCCGTCAAACCCGGTATCAGGCGCTCCAGGATTCGCCCTCCGCTCCGAGGCAATAGCCGTGGTGTGCCAAATTCAGCTAACGACTCCGCATATCCGGAGTGCATGTATCCAGTGGCAGGATTCATTCGCCCCATCATTCCACAATCACCACTCTCTCCCCTAACATGATTGATAATTCAGAGGTCGACCATGCTTCAGCCAAGATAAATCCAGTCGGATTAGTACGAACTTCCCACTGATTCTGATCATACCCTTCTTCTTAGCGTCGTCGCCAACGATGCGATTGCCGTATCGATACCGCCTGAACGATATGCAACAAAGGGAGAGCACAAGATCTATGTTATCAATGGAATGACGCGGAGAGATCTCACGGCCAGTGGTGTCTGGGAGCCCAGATTGCTCAAAGGCTTCAACCTAAGTTCAGATAGCTATCGAAGCTTCACAACCCTTAACCTCAAGTGAGAAAGTTAGTTGCAGGTTATGTCATTCGGATCTCGACACCCATTACGCCCCGAACCGTGAGGGCCAATTACGTCTTGCTTTCGCGAACGAAACTTGTGGCGTATAAACTAACCTTCAGACCAGTGGCCGATGAACAACACCATCAAACCCAAAGTGAGCGTACTGCTCGTCACCTACAATCACGAAAAGTATGTTCGACAGGCTCTCGAGAGCGTGAGGATGCAGAAGACGGATTTCGATTTTGAAATCGTCGTTGCAGACGATTACTCACAAGACTCAACGTTGGCAATCTTACAAGAATACCAGGCTGAGAATCATAATATTCACGTTCTCCCGTCTGAGCGGAACGTCGGCATCAGTCGCAACTATCAGCGCGGCTTCGGGGCATGTCGAGGAGAGTATATCGCCGTTCTCGAAGGGGACGATTTCTGGATCTCTCCGAATAAACTGAAATCAATGTCCACGTTCCTCGACCAACACTCGGAATGCGCTTTCGGTTTCCATCGATTCATCAGGCATGACGAGCCGTCCAATCGCTTGACAGTACACCCGCCGTTCGAGATCAAAACCGAATTCGACTTGCGCACAGCAAGGCAGCTTGCGAGGGAAAACTTCGTCGGAAACTTTTCCGCTTGCGTGTACCGGCGAGAGTGTATTGACAGGCTTGATCCCGCACTTTTCGAGATGAAAGTTTATGACTGGATGTTGAATATTACGGTCGCGCAAGAGGGAATGATCGGCTATATTCCAACCATCATGTCCGTCTATCGGGCTCACCTTTCCGGGGCTTGGTCAGCGAAGACGCCGGATGAGTGGAGACCGGAACTTCTGGAGCTTATAGACACTTATAACAAGTACCTGGATTTCAAGTTTGACTCGGAATTCCAGGAATTCAAGTCTGCTCTGCAAATACCGTCGCCGGTGCGCAAGCCGATCACACCAAAAGTGAGCGTATTACTCGTCACTTACAATCAGGAAAAATTTATTCACCAGGCCCTCAATAGTGTGATAATGCAGCAGACTGATTTCGACTTTGAAATCGTAATCGCGGATGATCATTCAGATGATGCAACGTTAGCAATCGTAAAAGAATACCAAGCTAACAATCCTAATATTCGGATCCTCCCGACTGAGGAAAGAATCGGAATCACGCGTAACTATCAGCGCGGGTTCGAAGCCTGCCGCGGGAAGTATGTCGCGGTCCTTGAAGGGGACGATTTCTGGATTTCTCCCAAGAAATTGGAACTAGCGTCCGCGTTTCTGGATAAGTATCCGGAATGCGCTCTCTGTTTCCACCGGCTTATCAGACATGATGAAATGTCCGATCGCATAATCGTTCACCCGCCGTTTGGGACCGAGACGAAGACCATTTTATTTGAAGCAAGTGAGCTGGTACGAGACAACTTCATCGGAAACTTTTCAACCTGCACCTACCGTCGAGAGGTTATTGACAAATTAGATCCCGGACTCTGGCGGCTCAAAGTCCGCGAATGGCCGTTCAATATTGTGATCGCACAGCAAGGACCCATTGCATTCATCCCCGAAATCATGTCCGTCTATCGAGTCCACCCTGCGGGGATTTGGTCCACGAAAACGCAGGATGAGCAGCGACCGGAAATTCTGGGGCTAATCGACGCTTATAACAAATATCTGAATTTCAAGCACGACTCGGATTTCCAGGTATTCAAACGTCCCTGGTTTCCGGAAAAACGTGCTGAGCGGCGCCCTGTTCTCCCTCAGTTTCGAAGATGGATCGAACCCTTTATTCCGCCAGTCCTGGTAACACTCGCGGGAAGGATTTACCACCGAGCGAGGCGCGCAGGGTGAACTGAGTCGGGTCGACGTTCGCCCTTCTATTCGGCGGCATTGTCTTCGTCAGGAGTTAGGCGTAATCGGGGAACCGAACTTACAGCAAATATTTATCCAGTATCCTAAACCGTTTTTCCAATTGAGTCTCAATCGCGAATGCTCCTTTGAAGGCCGCCTGACCACGTCGAGCAAGCTGAAGCAGGACATCATAGTCGCGGTAGTATCTGTCAATCAACTCACAAATTTCCTGGACGTTCTGCGGAACAATAACGATCTCTTCGCCTTCTTTGAACGCAATATTTAGGTTAAGAGCGTCCGCACAGAAAACCGCAACGCCACATAAACCCGCTTCGATGCAGCTCCCGGTCGGGAATCCGTCGAAGGCGCCGGGAAAGATAGTGAACGGCACGTTAGGCGCAAGGATTATGTCCATAGCGGCATAAAACTCAGGAAAAAAGTCTGTTTGCCTGACCCCATAGAACTTTATTCTTCCTTGAAGATCACTTACCTCAATGTCTGACTCGTCGAAGGGTCCCACAACGTGGAAGACGATGTCGTCATGTAAGTAGCACAATTGTCGCGCCACCTCAACGAACACGTCATATCCTTTATCTATCCCTTTGGCCATATACTTGTAGGCGACGAAACAGATGTCGAACGTGCGCTTGTCCTTCTGATATCGCTTTCGTGGTGCGCCGTGGATCGCCAGTCGGTCTGAAGGAAAGACTCCACCATAGATGAACTCTATCCTTTCCGGCTCCAGGAAGTTGAGTAAGTATTCGTGAGAGATCTTCTGCGTGGTTATTACTTTTGCGAGATTCGGCAAAGAACAGACTTTGCTTAGTATTGCATCTGAGTCTGACTGGTTGAGCTTAAATCCACCCCCCGGATAGAGTGTAAAAACGAATGGCGTTTTGGATCGCTCCAGAAGCTTCATAAAATTGCGGGCACCCTGGAGGAATACGAAGTATACTAAGCTCGCTTTCAAACGGTTGTTTCTAAACGGCAAAGTACGTCCTTCGAATTCGGGATAACGACCCACGTATTCATCACGCACTTCCTCAAGAGTTCTGTAGTCACCGATCACGGAGAAAGAGGCCGCAGTTGAATAAACCATGGCGCTCTCATATCTCGAGAGGTAAGCGTTGAACTCGGCAATTCTGAACGCAGACAGCAAGTGTGGGAAGATGTCATCTAGTATGATCAGACCGGCTTCTCGCCGTCGAGTGAAGCCCAGCTTCTCAAGAAAATTCATATTTGGATTCTGCCTAGCAACCGTCGCGAGATTTTCGTGTCGTTGTTAAGCGAGCATGGCACAAGGGGCGAGGGAAAACAACAGCCGGGTTTCGGGCTGTGGCTTTAGCTTTAAACGGCTACTAGTTCCATTTACCCACCCATCTGGCTCGATCGCAGCTTGACCCTAAGTAAAGTGTATGGCTAGACTGTTGGCCTCTTTTGAAGCCGGATCCTTTTTGTGCAAGGAGCGACGTGCAGGTTGAAGCGTGCGGAAGGTTTTCGTGAATTTGCTCCTGCAAAAATCAGATGGGTATTTCCACTACCGACAGCGCCGGGGCGCTGGAATCCACTGCTGAGGCTGCCGACGCTGCTCACGCCGTAAACCTGCAATCGCTATCCGTCTGCTTGCCGGACGAGCCGCTGGTTACGATTCAGCCAACTCGCAGTTGGCTGCCGCTTAACTTCGGCGATCTATGGACGTATCGCGAGCTGCTATATTTCCTGACCTGGCGAGACATTAAGGTTCGCTACAAGCAGACAATCCTAGGCATTGCCTGGGTAGTCATGCAACCGCTGCTGATGACGCTGATCTTTTCAGTGTTCCTGGGAATCCTGGCACGCGTTCCAACCGGCGGATTGCCCTACCCTCTCTTGATCTTTGCGGGTCTGCTACCCTGGAATCTTTTTTCCAGTGGCGTGCTTACCGCGGCGTACAGCCTGGTCGGTAACTCTAATTTGATCACCAAGGTGTATTTTCCGCGCGTGTTGGTTCCCGCGGCTTCGATCGCTGCCCGACTGGTTGACTTCGCCATCTCTTTTGCAATCCTAGCAGGAATATTAGGCTATTACCGCATGGTGCGACATTACGACATCGCGCTGACCTGGAACCTCGCTGCGATTCCACTTCTGATTGCCCTGACTACGATGTTGTCTTTCGGTCTGGGCATGCTGGTTTCGGCACTGAACGTTAAGTATCGCGATGTCGGCGTCGCGCTGCCGGTCGTAATGCAGCTCTGGATGTTTGTTTCGCCAGTGATCTACTCGTCCATAGCTATCGTGCCCGGAAGGTGGCAGAGACTATACGCGTTGAACCCCGTGGTCGGCATCATTGAGGGGTTCCGCGTCGCGTTGCTGGGCGGAAGATTCAATCAGTTTGCGCTCGCAGTCTCAGTCAGCTTCACCATCGGCTCGCTGATTATCTCAGCATACATATTCCGGCGTTTCGAAAGGGATTTTGCCGACTTCGTTTAGAATCACGAGCATGTCTATCGCCACTAAGTTCCGCCGACTAGTCAAGCTAAATAGGCTCTTATGGCGATTGGACGAATTGGATCAAAATGCCTCCCGGACCGGATCTCAACTCGATGCACTGAAATCGAACCTGGAGGTCCCGCAAGAAATGGTCGACGAGTTTTTTGACTGGAAGTCGCGCAACCCAATCCCGGCGCATCCACTTGTGACTGTCATCGTCGCCACATACAATCGATCTCGCCTGTTGACTGAGCGGTGCATTCCCTCAATCCTGGCGCAGACCTACGACAATCTTGAGTTGATCATTATTGGAGATGGTTGCACCGATGATACTGAAGAGCTCGTCGCTCAAATCAAGGACCCGCGCCTAAAGTTTCATAATTTGCCAGAGCGTGGACGATACCCTTCCGATCCGATTCGGCGCTGGATGGTAGCAGGCACCGCGCCGGCAAATAAGGCACTTTCACTTGCGGAGGGCGATTTCATAACTCACCTGGATGATGACGATGAATACGTGCTGGATCGACTTGAGAAGCTGGTGATATTTGCGACCGATAGTCAATGCGATTTTGTCTGGCATCCATTCTGGTGGGAGCAAAACGACGGCTGGATTCTCAACCAGGCGGTCGAAATTGCGCACGGGCAGATAACCAACGGCGCGGTCATGTATCGCGGTTGGTTCAAGAAAGTGCAATGGAAGATGGATGCATACCGGCTCATGGAGCCAGGCGACTGGAATCGGTATCGTCGAATCAAGTACATCGGTCCGGTGGCGATGAGGTATCCCGAACCGCTGCTAAGACATCATCGAGAACGAAATCAGCCAGACACTAGCCTGATGGAATTCACGAGTAAACTTTAGACTCTAGAAAAGAGACGCTACGGCATTGAAGCCAATTATTCGGGTTCAGGGATTGAGTAAGAAGTACCGCATCGGCGTGCGGCTAGCCTCTAATGACACTCTGAACGAAACCATTTCTCGTAACGTTCGCTCAACCTGGAGCTTGATCAAGCGCAACGGCGATCTGCGCCACGAGATCATCTGGGCGCTCAAGGACGTCAGCTTTGAGGTCGAACCCGGTGAGGCGCTCGGCATCGTTGGCCGCAACGGAGCCGGCAAGTCAACCCTTCTGAAAATCCTCTCGCGAATTACCGAGCCGACCAGCGGCCGCGTGCAATTATTTGGACGCGTCGGCAGCCTGCTCGAAGTGGGCACGGGATTTCACCCTGAATTGACCGGCAGAGAGAACGTCTACTTGAATGGCGCGATTCTGGGAATGAAGAAGGCAGAGATCGCGCGCAAGTTTGATGAGATTGTTGCCTTCTCTGAAATCGAGAAGTTCATGGACACGCCTGTCAAATGGTATTCAAGTGGGATGCACACTCGCCTGGCCTTCGCTGTAGCGGCCAATTTTGAGCCGGAAATTCTAATTGTTGATGAGGTATTGGCGGTGGGCGACGCGGCATTTCAAAAAAAGTGCCTGGGAAAGATGGGAGAAATATCGCGCGCCGGACGCACAGTGATCTTCGTCAGCCACAACATGAGTGCCATCGAGGCGCTGTGTAATCGAGTGCTCTGGCTTGTCGACGGTCAAGTCGTTGAGGGAGCGGAAACTGAAAAAGTTGTGTCCGATTATGTAAATACGGAAGTTGCGGTTTCGACCGAGAAAGTGTGGGAAGATCCGTCTACGGCGCCGGGCAACGAATTGATCAAGCTCCACTCTGCGAAACTACGATCTCTGGCTCAGCAGAATTCTGGGGAGTTGAGCTTTGAGTCACCGATCGAACTACAGTTTGAATTTTGGAATTATCAAGCGGATGCGAACTTGAGCTTTACCATTCACCTGTTGACCGTCGGCGGTGTGCACGTGTTTGTCGCAGCCTCGGAATTGAAACCTCGACCGCGCGGATTAGTAAGAGAAACCATAAAGATACCGGCACACTTCCTAAACGACGGAATGTACACCATCACTGTTCAATCCGGGCAAGACGCTGTGACTGAGATTTATCATCACCCCGACGTTCTGGTTTTTGAGGTCGTGGATTGTGTGCGCGACAAATGGCCGGGTGTGATCAGGCCCAGGCTAGAGTGGGTTTCGGAGGACATCAGCGAGGACTGCGCCTCTCATCAATAACGCATCTCCGAATCCCGGTATGAACGGAGACGGGGCCCGTGGGGGCCAGTTCGGCAGTGGAAGACCGACTTCCTTAACGGAGATGCCAGACAACGCTGGGGTAATCTCGTTCCAGGACACCTTACGTGCGACAAAAGTTAGTCATTTGGGGGGGATCCGGACACGCGCTGGTCGTTGCAGACGCGGCGTGTTTGCGCGGGGAGTATGAAATCGCTGGTTTCATTGATGACGTGCACCCGGAGCGGAACGGCGAAGAATTCTGTGGCGCGATGATTATGGGTGGGAGAGAGCAGTTAGATGTCCTGCCTCGGCAGGGGATCAACAAACTGATCTTCGGATTCGGGGATTGCAGAGCGCGCTTAAAGTTGTCGGAGTTTGCGCGCATGAAAGGCTTTCAGCTCGCCACTGTCATACATCCCAGGGCGTTTGTCGCCACTGATGTTTCTGTGGGCTGCGGGACCGTGATCCTGGCCGGTGCGATCGTGAATCCCGCTGCCCGCATCGGCGAGAATGTGATCGTCAATACCTCTGCAAGTGTTGACCACGAGTGCTCGATACAGGACGGCGCGCATATCAGCCCTGGCGTTCACCTGGGCGGAAGAGTTTTCGTCGGACGCGCGGCTTGGGTCGGAATTGGAGCAACGGTGAAGGATCGCGTGCGCATTGGCGCGGGGGCAGTGGTTGGTGCTGGCGCGGTTGTCGTTGATGATGTCCCTGACGGAGTCCTGGTTTACGGCGTTCCCGCTCGGGTGGTAAAGAAGGTAGCGACCGAGGGCTAAGGACCGGCCCGGAGAGTCCAGCCGTAGAGTTGAGCGCACAAGTGGGCAATGTTAATGCTTGGCGAGAACCTGATGAAAAAGACTATTAACGACCTGGCGGTTTTCGGCGGCATGCCGGCCTTTGACAAGCAGCTCTACGTCTATCGGCCGAACATCGGCGACCGCGCGCGCCTGCTTAAACGTTTCAACCAAATTCTCGACTCTCGCTGGTTCACCAACGATGGCCCGGTCATAAAAGAGTTCGAGCAGCGCATTGCTGACCTGGTTGGCGTGAAGCATTGTATTGCCATGTGCAATGGCACGGTGGCCCTGGAGATCGCGATTAAAGCCTTGGGAATGGAAGGTGAAGTCATCGTTCCATCCTTCACTTTTATCGCGACGGCTCACGCTCTCCAGTGGCAAGGGATCACGCCGGTTTTTTGCGATATCAATCCGCGGACGCACACCCTCGATCCTCTGAAAGTAGAGCAGGCGATCACGCGGCGGACAACGGGTATCATTGGCGTGCACGTTTGGGGACACACCTGCGACATTGATGCTCTCGCTGAGATTGCTGCGGGCCACGGTTTGAAATTGCTCTTCGACGCTGCCCATGCCTTCGCGTGCTCATACCAGGGCCGGATGATTGGCAGTTTCGGCGACGCGGAAGTCTTCAGCTTTCACGCGACCAAGTTCTTCAATACGCTGGAAGGCGGTGCCGTCGCAACCAACGATAGTGAGCTGGCAAAGAAGCTCCGCTCGATGAGAAACTTCGGCTTTACTGGCTATGATGAGGTCAGCTACATCGGCACCAACGGCAAGATGAACGAGATTTCCGCGGCGATGGGATTGACTTCACTTGAGAGCCTGGATGAGTTCATCGAGGTCAATCGCCGCAATTACCTTGGTTACCGAGCCGAGTTGCGGGAAATCGCGGGCGCGCGGGTGCTCGCCTATGACGAGACGGAAAGGTGCAACTATCAATACATTGTGCTTGAACTTGAAGAAGCGTTCACGCAGGTTGTCAGCCGCGACGAATTGTGGCGGATCCTGATGGCGGAAAATGTGATGGCGCGCCGTTACTTTTATCCGGGCTGTCATCGTATGGAACCACACCGCTCCAATTTGCCTGGTCTGCTTTTGCCGGAAACCGATCGTCTCGCCGAGCGCGTGCTTTGCCTGCCAACCGGCACGGCCGTTACGGAAAGCGACATCGAAATCATTTGTCAGCTTCTCAAACTAATCATCGGCAATGCCGGCGAGCTGCGACGGCTTCTGGATGGCCTCGGGGCGAGCTTTAAGTCGGCTCTTTAACTGATGAAAACCGGCGTGACCAAAAAAGCTCTCATCACGGGTATCACGGGCCAGGACGGAAGCTATCTGGCCGAACATCTTTTGGGTCTCGGCTACGAGGTTCATGGCCTGGTGCGCCGCGTCGGGATCGAAGACCCGGAGCGAAGATTTGGCCGCATCACGCATTTGCTTGATCGTCTTCAGCTTCATCCGGCGAGTATTGAAAGCTATCCCAGCATTTTTCATATCCTCAGCCAACACGAGTTTGACGAATGCTATCACCTCGCTTCCCAGAGTTTCGTGGCCGAGAGTTTTCAGGACGGCTTCTCGACGATGAACGTGAACATCAACGGCACGCATTACATGCTGGCTGCACTCAAGGAGTTACGCCCTCAATGCCGTTTTTATTTCGCCGGATCTTCCGAGATGTTCGGCCGGGTGCGCGAAGTGCCCCAGCGCGAGACGACCCCTTTTTATCCACGCAGTCCGTATGGCGTCAGCAAGGTCGCCGGATTTGAACTGACGCGAAACTATCGCGAAGCCTACGGCATGTTCTGCGTGAATGGGATTCTGTTCAATCACGAAGGGCCGCGGCGCGGCTATGAATTCGTAACGCGCAAGATCACCAGCACGGCAGCGCAAATCAAGCAGGGCTTTGCGTCTCAATTACACCTCGGCAATCTGGAAGCGCGTCGCGATTGGGGCCATGCCGCGGATTACGTGCGCGCCATGCATCTGATGCTGCAGCAACCTGAGCCCGACGATTACGTGATTGCGACTGGCGAAACGCATTCGGTGAGAGAGTTCTGCGAGTGCGCTTTCGGTTTGCTCGATCTGGACTACCGCGATTTCGTGAAGGTCGACGAGCGCCTCTACCGGCCCGCGGAAGTTGATCTTTTGGTAGGAGACGCCACCAAGGCGCGAGACGCGTTGGGCTGGAAGCCAACCTACACGTTCCAACAACTCGTCGAAGAGATGGTTCGCGCCGACCTCAAGACGCCTGCCCAACCCGCAGCAAAGGATCCGCCATTGGCGTTAGGACATTCGCCACGGGATTGACCAGGTTCGGTTGGGATTTTGCCCTGAGATCGACCTGGCTTGACCTTCCTTGTTCGGGTATCTAGACTGCCTTTATTGACTCTGGATCGCTTGATCGCAACGCATCATTCTGTCTGACCGTATCAGAACCTAAATTAATGGACACGATAGCGAAGGAAAGCGTGCTCGACCCAGGAAGTGATCCGCAATTTGCTTCGTCCGACGGTCATTCGCCGATGCCCCGGGTAGTCCACCTGCCGGAAAAACCCCTGGTAACGATCAAGCCGCGACAATCGTGGGTGGCTCTTGACCTGCGCGGCTTCTTGGCTTATCACGAGTTACTCTATTTCCTCGTCTGGCGCGACGTGAAGGTGCGCTACAAGCAGACGGTGCTGGGTGTGGCGTGGGCGATCCTGCAGCCAGTGATCATGATTGCGATCTTCACGGTTATCTTCGGCAGGGTCGCAGGCTTGCCTTCGGATGGAATTCCCTACGCGCTCTTTGCCTATGCGGGCGTGGTGACGTGGACATTCTTCTCGGGCGCAGTAACAAAGAGCGGAAACAGTCTGGTCGGCAGCTCGCACTTGATCACGAAGGTTTATTTTCCGCGCATGATGGTTCCCGCGGCAGCCGTGATCGCGTCCGTGGTTGATCTGATGCTCGCTTTCGTAGTGCTCGTTCCCCTGATGATCTATTACGGAGTCGCGCCCAAGCTGCAAATCGTGGCCATCTTTCCAGTGATCGGAGTGTTAATACTGCTGGCGTTTGGTGTGGGCATGTGGATGTCGGCGCTGAACGTGAAATACCGCGACGTGGGTTTCATTCTGCCGTTTGCGATCCAGATTTGGATGTTTCTGTCGCCGGTCATCTATCCATCGAGCGCTTTGCCGCCGAAATTCCGGACCATCATGATGTTTAATCCGGTCAGCGGACTCATCGAGGCCTCTCGCTCTGCCCTGTTTGGCCGGCCATTCAACTGGCTCCCGATCCTGGTTTCCTGTGCCATCACCTTTCTAGTTCTCGCGTGCGCGGCGTTTTGGTTTCGGCGCATGGAAAGAGAATTTGCCGATGTTGTATAGTCTTGGGTTCCAATGAAGCCAATTATCAAGGTTGAGGGCTTAAGCAAGCAGTACCGCATTGGTGTCCGTCAGGAATCCTTCGTGACTTTGCGCGACACCATTGCCGGGGTGGTCCGCGCTCCGCTCAATCGACTGAGACGGAATGGACATTCAGCGAACAACACGATCTGGGCGCTCAAGGACGTGGGCTTTGAAGTCGCCCCGGGAGAGGCGCTCGGCATCATTGGCCGCAACGGCGCAGGCAAGTCTACGCTGCTGAAGATACTCTCGCGCATTACGGATCCGACCACGGGACAAGTTGAACTCTATGGGCGCGTCGGCAGTTTGCTCGAAGTCGGCACGGGTTTTCATCCGGAGCTGACGGGCCGGGAGAACGTCTATCTCAACGGCGCGATCATGGGCATGAGAAGAGAAGAGACCAGTCAGAAGTTTGACGAGATCGTGGCCTTCTCTGAGATCGAGCGATTCATCGACACTCCGGTCAAGCGATATTCCACCGGAATGTATACGCGGTTGGCTTTTGCCGTGGCGGCTCATCTGAACCCGGAAATATTGATTGTCGACGAAGTGCTGGCGGTCGGTGACGCAAATTTTCAGAAGAAGTGTTTGGGCAAGATGGGCGACGTGGCTAACGAGGGCCGGACGGTGCTGTTCGTCAGTCATAACATCGCGAGCATCCAGCGGCTCTGTACCTCCGTGATTCTACTAAATGGGGGCAGGATTGTGGCCCACGGATCTGCGACCGAGGTGACCCAACTCTATCTCCAGAGCGGGGCCGCTAACCTGCTCGCCTGGGAACGTACCGACCCGCCCTCCAAGGCGGCTTACTTTCAGAAGATCTACTTGAGTGACCAGACCGGCGAGTCGCTTGAATGTGTGACAACTGCGAGCTCCCTCAGAATTAACATGGACGTGGTCGTCAGGGACGCTCCTCGGGATATGCAATTAAGCGTCACTCTCTCGGACGGTTATGATATGTGGATTGTCAGTTCGTCACCTCAGGACGCAGGGCTCGCGCCGCCCACCGACCCGGGACATTATCGCGCCGTCGTACGCCTACCCTCAGAGCTACTCGTAGCGAGGGCCTACGGACTGAGAGTCGTAATGTGGTCGCCCAATCACGGCACGATCGACAGAGTTGACGATCTGAGACTCCTGGTGCAAGAGACGGCCTCTTTGGCTAACAGCACACCGCAAGGCCGCGCCGGCGTGGTCGCGATGCGCTGCGATTGGGAGATTGATCGAGTTAGTGGAGATTGAGCGGCGCACAGGGAGGAAGTCTTTGGAACAGGTCGACCTGGCAGGAATAGAACACTGGGACAGCCGTTACCGAACTGCCGGGCCGGCAGAGGTTTGGTGCGAGCCTTCTGATTATGGCTCGATCGCCTTAACGAGAGCGCTGATCGCGGAGATTGAACGAAGTAAGCCCGCTTCGATCCTGGAGGTTGGCTGCGGCAATTCGATTTGGCTTCCCTATGTCGGGCTGAAGAGCAGCGCGACGGTGGCGGGGCTTGACTATTCTGAGGTGGGCTGCGAACTGGCTCGGAGCCAGTTGGCCGCGGCGGGTGTGACTGGAAAAATTTTCTGCGGAGACCTGTTTAATATCAACGCTGCCGAGGTTGGCCGCTACGACTTTGTCTACTCGCTGGGAATGGTCGAACATTTTACGGATACCGTCGAGGTCCTGTCGAAACTCCTGAATCTCGTCAACCCCGGTGGCGTCCTATTCACGGAAGTGCCCAACCTCAAGTCGATCCATGGACTTCTGTCGTGGATCTGGCAGCCCGAGTTACTGGCCAAACATTATCCGCTCGGCAAACGGGATCTGATCGCAGCCTACAAAGAACTCGGACTGGAAGAAGTCAGAGGGCATTTCGCCGGCGTGTTTTCATTGGACATAGTGGCTTGGCCGATCTATCCACGCTGGCCGCGGCTCGCGCCTCGGCTGCTCCCAACCATCACGAGAGCCCGCAACAGCGTGGACTATAGAATGCGTCGATGGGGCAGGTTCGAAGGCGGCGCCGCGCCTCTGGCTCCTTACCTCTGTGTGATCGGTCGCAAGCCCACCCGGCCAGAGGCGTAAGAGTCCTGGTAACTTCTGGTTCTCTCAATTTTACTTGGAATTTTACTTGGAATGATGACGTCGCAAGTTAACGCCGCGGCCCTCGAGGATGAGAGGCGTCCGCATTTACGCCGCCTGGTCTTGCTGCGGACACTGACAATTCTAATCGGACTGATCGCAGGATTGTCGGCTGCTGAAATAGGGCTGCGGATTGTAGAAAGGGCTCAACTCGGCGATCGGGTAACGGCGGCTACCGTTCCCGATCCTCAGCTCGGCACTCGCGTGGTTCCTTACACCACGGGTCATGACGCAAATGGATTTCGAAATGCGTCTGTCCCCGCACAATCGGACATCGTGGCTTTGGGGGACTCACAGACGTGGGGCATCAACGTGCATACGGCGGATGCGTGGCCACAGCAACTCGAAAGGCTTTCTGGACGGAAGGTCTACAACATGGCCGTGGGTGGGTACGGGCCGATTCAATATTGGATCTTAACCGACCAGGCCCTTAGCTTTTCACCGAAGGTCATCGTAGTGGGACTGTATTTCGGCAATGATTTGTACGACGCCTATGCGATGACTTATACCCACGACAGCTACGTGGAACTCCGTCAGACTCAGGCCCAGGAGGAACTCAAGAACGACACCATCCGCGGCAAATCAAAGTATTACTGGGACGAAGAAAAGAACTTCCACAATAACTACGGACGCTCCTCGCCGGCGGGTTGGAGCTCCTGGTTGCGAGAGCACTCGGCCATCGGGCGGCTTTTGAACCGCATCGGGTGGTGGCCCGGTGCGACTGACGTCGATTACGAGATCGACAAAGTGTGGGCGCGAGCCTATCCCGATCATGGCGCAGTTTGCGAGGACGCCGGCATTCGCACTGTGTTTACGAGTGCCTATCGATTGACCGCACTCGACCTCGACGACCCGCGAGTCGGCGAAGGCTTGCGCATCACCAAAGAAGTCCTCGGGAAAGCACATCAGAAAGCGGAACAGAGAGGCGTGAAATTCCTGGTCCTTCTGATTCCCACAAAGGAACTGGTCTATGCAGATCTGATGCAGCGGGAATCGAAATTGACCGGCACGTATGCCCGTCTGGTTGGTATGGAGCAACGGTCGCGCCGCGAAGTCGAGTCGTGGTGCAACGAAACGGGAATTCGCTGCGTTGACGCGTTGCCTAACCTGCAGAGCGCGATTGGCAATCGACAGCCGATTTATCCTTCAACTACTGAGAGCCATCCGAATGCCGGCGGTTACAAGATTCTGGCGGCCGCCGTTAGCGAGGCGCTCAAGAATTGACCTTCGGTGAGGTCCGACTTCGCCTTGTCGCCTCTGACACGTTGATTTTCCGTCGTACTCAAGCTCAAATATGTAGACGGCGAACTCTTCCAGAGAATGAAGCCAGGAGTTTATTGACGTCCGAACCGTATGTGTGGAATAGCAGGAATCATTCGCCCGTCCGGGCCGCTGCGCGACGGTGAGATCGAGCGCATGACCAAAGCCGTCGCTCATCGCGGCCCGGATGGCGTGGGCTTTCTTCGCCGCGACTCGGTGGCGTTGGGCCATCGCCGCCTGGCGATCATCGATCCCGAAACCGGGCAACAGCCGATGCCGAATCAGGACGAGACGATCTGGCTCACATACAACGGCGAGATGTACAACTTCCTCGATCTGCGCGACGAGTTGGAGCAAAAGGGCCACACGTTTGACACTCGTTCGGATACCGAGGTGGTGGTGCGCGCATATGAAGAGTGGGGACCAGAGTGCGTTAAGAGATTTCGCGGCATGTTCGCATTTGCACTCGCTGATTTTCGGAAGCGCAGGATATTCATTGCTCGGGATCATTTTGGCATCAAGCCGCTTTACTATCGATTCAGCAAAGACTATTTCGCTTTCGCTTCGGAGCTGGCGGCGCTCCGCCAGATTGATGACACAGCGCCCGAAGGCAGCCTGGAGGCGGTCGAACTCTTCCTCAGGTTTCAATACATTCCCACGCCGCACACGATTTACCGTGACGTTTTCAAGTTGCCGCCGGCGTCATATATGGTCGTGGATTTCGATGGGGATGTGGCAGGACCGACGCGCTATTGGGACCTTGGCTTCCAGACCCAAACAGGCCTCACTGACACCCAATGGCTTGAGCGCGCTGAGGAAGTGATCCACGATTCAGTTAAAGCGCACCTCGTAAGCGACGTGCCCTTCGGCGTCTTCCTCTCTGGCGGGATCGATTCTTCTCTGGTCGCTTCGCAGATGAGCCGCATCCTCAAGCATCCGGTGCAGGCATTCTCGATCGGATTTGATGAACAGCAATACTCAGAGTTGCCGTACGCGGAACAGGTCGCGGAGCGTTGCGGCATCGAGCTGCGCACTGAAATCGTACGCGAAGACATGCTGAAGATTCTCCCCGATCTGGTGGCGCACTATGGCGAGCCGTTCGGCGACAGCTCGGCGATTCCAACCTGGTATGTTTCGCGACTGGCGCGTCAGCACGTGCCGATGGTGCTTTCAGGTGACGGCGGCGACGAGGGTTTCGCCGGCTATCCGACGTACGAATGGTGGCTGAGCAACAGTCCGCTGCGGCAGGCGCGCGAGTCGGCGCGTGATTGGCATCCGCGCGCCGCTTTCTGGTATCTGCGCCGGGCCGCGCGTCAGTATTTCGCTCAGGGCACGCTTAACAACGTTTCCGAATGGCAGAGACTTTTCCTTTTCATGCAGGAGCCGGCGCGCCGCGCCCTCTGGCGCGATGAGTTCCAGGGCATCGTGGGGCGAGGTTGTGAAGTCTTTGACGAAGCCGACGCCAGAGCCCGAAAGTTCGGGCGACTTTCGTACGCGCAATATCTCGATTTCCAAACTTACCTGCCATGCGACATCCTGACGAAAGTGGATGTCGCCAGCATGTATCACGGATTGGAAGTGAGACCGCCGCTGGTCGATCTTCGAGTGATCGAGTTGGCCGCCAGCTTGCCCGTCGACCAACGCTCGCGCCGGAATGGCTCAGGAGAAGTGACCGGGAAATATCTCTTGAAAAAAGTTCTGGGCCGGACTTTTCCACCGGAGTTTCTCCACCGCAAAAAACAGGGCTTCAGCATTCCGCGGGACGTGTGGTTCCGCGCTGGACAATCCGGACGCGCGATGATCGAGGAAATTGTACTCGACCCGCAGTCGCGTCTGTATGAATGGTTCAAGCCTGAACAAGTCAGAGCGCAATTGGAAATCCACAGCAAGAGCTCCGATAACTCCGGGCCTTTGTGGTTGCTATTGGTCCTCGGCATTTGGCTGGAGCAGAATCCCGAAGTTCATTTCAATTCGTGAGTGAACGCCCCAGGGTGTTGCCGGAAACTGTTGAGGTGGCCGCAAAGATCAAAAATCCCAAACCGGAAATGCCCGAGCGCGCTCCGGCTGGCCAGCAGGAATCACTTGCGGGCGCGCGCGTGATCTTTGTGCTCGGGCCGCTGGAGCTTGGCGGGTCTGAGCGACAGGCGCTGCTGTTTGGTCGTTATCTGAAGAATGAGCACCAGGCCGACGTGCGCGTGTGGGGGACGATGGGCGTGCCGGGAAGTCTGGCGACGCTTTGCGATGATTACCACATCCCCTGGCGCGTGGTTCCGTTTCAATGGCGAGAGAGCCGCGCCCAGAATCTGACCAACCTCGCAAGATTCACCCGACAGTTAAGACGCGAACGACCTGACGTGATCCTTCCATACTTTGCGCCGACCAATCTGCTGTGCAATCTGATCTGGCGATGGACGGGTGCGCAACTCTGCGTCTGGAACCAGCGTGACCTGGGACTGGATCGCGTGCGCTCGAGGTATGAGCCGCGCGCAGTTCGTCAGACGCCGTGGTTCATTGCCAATTCTGAGCACGTCGCTCAATATCTGACGACTGAGTTGGGAGCAGAGCCGGGCCGAGTTCGCATTGTCCGCAATGGCATCGGGTTGCCGGAACCTGAGCTGGATCGGAAAGCCTGGCGCGACCGGCTGAATATCGACGCCAACTGTTTCGTCGCTTGCATGGTTGCGAACCTTAACGAGAACAAGGATCACGCGACGCTTTTGAAGGCCTGGCGAATTGTTGTCGATCGCATGACTGAAAAAGGACGATCCCCAGTGCTGATCCTGGCCGGTGGCTTGGGCGCCACTCATAATGCGTTAAAGGCGCTCGCATTTGATCTACAGCTCGGGGACGGGGTCAGGTTTGCGGGTCAGGTGAGCGACATCTCAGGTTTGCTGAACGCAGTCGACCTGGGTGTCTTTAGCTCGCGCTCCGAAGGCAGCCCCAACGGCGTGCTTGAGTGCATGGCCGCCGGACTGGCCGTGGTCGCGACTGACATTCCCGGCGTGCGTGAGGCCGTTCCGCCTGAGTCGCACTCCCTGCTGACGCCGATCGCGGATGCCCACGCGATGGCCGGCGGCATTTTGAAATTGATTGCTGAGCCCGAAGTTCGGCGTGAACTTGGCGAGGCTAATCGGCGCCGCGCTCGGGAAGAATTCAACCCTCGTCGGATGTGCGAAAATACGCTGGCCATCTTACAGAGCGGCTGGCGCGGCGTTGCCAAGTGAAGATCGGATCTGAAGAGGTATCAGTGAGTTTGACAGTTGAAGAGGTCTGCCGATGAGTCTGGACACTCCCGTCGCATTTTTCATTTTCAATCGCCCTGACTTGACTGAGATCGTCTTTGAAGCGATCGCCCAGGCACGCCCCAGAAAGTTCTTGGTGATCGCTGACGCCCCGGCCAAGCCCGAGGACGATGAAAAGTGCCGGCAATGCAAGGCCATAATTGAGCGTGTAGACTGGGACTGCGAAGTCATAAAGAAGTATCCCGAGCAAAATATCGGAGCGAGAAACAACGTACCCGAGGGCGTGCAGTGGGTGTTTTCGCAGGTCGATGAATGCATTTTTTTGGAAGATGACTGTCTGCCGGACCCGTCGTTCTTCACCTTCTGTGAATCGCTGCTCAAGCATTATCGCGATGACGAACGGGTCATGCACATCAACGGCGGCAACTTTCTCTTCGGCCAGGTACCGGTCGACGACAGTTACTATTTTTCTCGGTACATGTTTACAGGTTACGGCTGGGCGTCATGGAAGCGAGCCTGGAAATATTATGACCTGGACATGCGTTCGCTGCCGGAGTTTGAAGCGCAGGGTCGGTGGGATTCGGTTTTTGACGATGGGGAAGAGAAGGAGTATTGGATTCGAAAGCTGAGAGAGGTCTATGCGGGCGAACTCGTCAGCTACTGCTATCCGATCTTCTTTGCCGGTTGGTCGCAGAGCGGCCTGTCGATCATGCCTCGGGTGAACCTGGTTTCGAATCTGGGATTTCGCGCCGATGCAATCCATACCAATACGGCCTACGAGAGAATGTATCTGGCGAATATTCCGCGGAACAATATTGGTGAGATCACTCATCCGAAATACGTGCTGAGGCATAGAGAGGCTGATCGACACCTTTTCAAGATTTACTTTGGACCTGTGGGAGCGCCGCAGAACTCCACGCCGACGGGATTGCGTTACTATTGGGTGGCGCTCAAGTATAAGCTTGGCCTGCTCAGGTCTGGCGGCTGACTGTGGCGCGAAGTCGCACCCCAAAAGAAGACACTAATGGCCACTGCCGCGGAGCAATCATCGCACTTTAAACTGGGACACCGCCCGGCCCTGGATGGCATGCGCGGCGTGTCCATCCTCGTGGTCATGTTTGAGCACGGCTATCTGTTCTTGTATGGCCGGGGCGGATTTTTGGGCGTCGATATTTTCTTTGTCTTAAGCGGGATGTTGATTACTTCCCTGCTGGCCCAGGAGTGGCAGGAGACCAGCTCGATCAGCTTCAGGAAATTCTATGCTCGGCGAGCTTTGCGATTGCTGCCCGCCCTGTTTGCTCTGGTCATCTTCACCATCGTTCAGGTTCTGCTGTTCCCTCCCGAGGCCGGGAGGCTCGCGGTGTTTCGACATCTCCTGGGCGTACTCTTCTATGTTGAGAACTGGGCGGGTGGGTACACGGTAATTGGACATACCTGGTCGCTGAGCATCGAAGAGCAGTTCTACATCGTCTGGCCACTGGTGTTTTTGCTGCTGCTGAAGTTGCGACTCAGCCCCCGCCGAATTTTGCTGATCCTATTGGCGGTGGTGGCGGCGGTCGCAGTTCATCGAGCCCATCTCTTTTATTCTCGCTACGGGATAACTCCACATTTTGATCCGCGTCTCTACACGGGTACGGACACGCGATGCGACTCTCTGCTGGTAGGGTGCATGGCTGGAATTCTTCTGGCGTGGCGGATGATACCGGCGCGCGCCTGGGTCTTGAGAAGTTTGCAAGCGATGGCGTTGGTTTCCTGCGCGGCGCTGGGTCTCGCGATTATCTTCGTCCCGATTGATTGGATCTATCTTTACTACGGCGCGTTTACGCTGATTGCCGTCCTCATCGCATCCTTAATTGTCTTTCTGATGCTCTCTTCGGGATCATTGATCGGCAGGATCCTGGAATGGCCATTGCTGACGTGGTTTGGGCGGCTCTCGTATTCACTCTATTTGTGGCATGTAACTGTCTACAGCTTCTACATGAATAACTTCAAGCCCTTACCCATCAGGTCGTACACTCTGAAGATATTCATTCCGCTGGCGATCAAGTTCGCGGGCTCTGTCGTGCTTGCCTCCGCTTCGTATTATCTAATTGAGCGGCGATTCCTCAGAATGAAAAGGCGATTCAGCAGCGTTTCAACTGGCGGAACCGGCAAGGCCGAATTGAGTAACCGATCAGAGATTCGGGAACGGAACATTCAGATTGGCCCGGCCAGCGGTCCGATCGTGGAGCCGATCCCCAGAAGTTAGCGCGCGTAGTATTGCCCTAAGAAGATGACTATTCGTAACAGCGTCAGACGCGGCCTGGTTCAAATCGATAAGCGGCTCGGCCTGCGCGAGTGGCTCAGGCAGGATGGTATCGAGAGCGAACAGCCGGTGAGCCAGCTCGCGGATCCGTTCGCGATTGCCGAGTTGGCGCATCCCGTTCCGAACACGGTGCTGGACATTGGCGGCAGCCACGGCCAGTTTGTGAAAGAGGCGGTGAGGTATTTTCCCGGCGCCAGAATCTATTCGTTCGAACCAATTCCGGAATGCTATCGAGAATTACAAGCCCTGCGCGAGACGGTTCCGAACCTGCATCCGATCGAGCTGGCCCTGGGCGATCGTGACGGCCAGCAGGACCTGTGGTTGTCGGCTTTCCGGGATTCTTCGTCGCTGCACCAGATGTTGCCGGCGCACGTCGAGGCCTGGCCGCATACCGAAATCGAATCGAAGATCACGGTGGAGATAGCTCGTCTGGATGCGATCGCTTCGACGCTGGAACTCAAGGCGCCCATTTTTGCCAAGATCGATGTGCAGGGACACGAGTTGGCGGTGATTCGCGGTGGCCGCGAGACGCTCTCGCAGTGCGAGCGCGTCATGCTTGAATACAACTTCGCTCCGCTTTACCAGGGACAGCCAACGTTCGATGAACTCTCTGAGGAGTTGCACTCGCTGGGCTTCCTGTTCGATGGTTTCATCTCCGCGCTGAGACATCCGCAAACGCTCGAACAGCTCTCGGCAGACGCGGTGTTCTACAAACCATCGGCAGCAACAGGGTCCGGTGATGACAAGAAAGCTGGATGAACTCAAACGCCGATCACAGTGAGCCGAACCTCGCGGTCATCATTCCTACGCACAACCGTTGGAAAGAGGCGCGCGAAACTCTGACTCTACTTCGGAAGAGCGACTATCGGAGTTTCGAGATAGTCCTGATTGAAGACGGCTGCACCGATGGCACTGCGGATAGTTGCCAGAGAGAATTTCCCGATGTTCATCTGCTGCATGGCGATGGCAATCTTTGGTGGAGCGGCGCCATCAACAAAGGAGTTGAGTATGCTCTGGAGCGCGGCGCGGATGCGATTGTTTGGCTGAACGATGATAATCGAGTTGAGCCCGATACGTTGTCACGCATGGTCGAGAGCTTCGAACGCCAGGGCGATCGGAGCATCATTTGTGCGCGCATCAAATCGACGGACACAGGTTTGGACGAATGGGTTGGCGATCCGCCCCGATGGCATCCGGAGTTCGGCAAATGGAAGGCGCCGGATTTGTCTGCCGAGGACGTGCCGGTAAAGCATCCGCCCGGCGGCCGCGGCGTGCTGATTCCTGCCCGGTGCTTTCGCGAAATCGGACTCGTGGACATCAAAGCCTTTCCACACTACTGGGCCGATCATGATTTTCATTACCGGGCGATGAAAGCAGGCTATCGATATTTCATCGCTTCGAAAGCGGTGGTCCGGAACGTGCCGAACAAGTTACGTCCCGAAGCTACAGAATTGTTTTCTACAACCGGCGCCCGCTGGTTCCTCTTCAACCGTCGCTCGGCGATGAACATGCCGACTGTGCGTCGATTACTAAAGCGTCATCTTTCGCGGCAGGAGTATCGGCGAACCTTTTATCCGATTCTGTTCCGGCATCTGGCCTGGCTTTCGTATGGTTGGCTCACGCAAAGGCCCTGGCTCCATAAGCCGCTACGCAAGGCGAAGCAGAGTGTAGTGGGCAGCAAGGCGCCAGACTAATTTCACAGGTGTTTAGAGGACCAACTTTAGTTGGGTGTTTCGGCACTCGGCAAAGCCCGACTCAAGTCGGTACTCTGAACGCCTGTTCGTTAAGTTCAGACGGCACAGGCTGGCGACTTGACTGTTAATAGGCGAGCAAGCGAAAGTCGCAAAGCAGAATAAAATGAGCGACGTTTTGGACAACTGGAGGAACACACGGGGGCTACGCGGCTTGACGTATCGTCTGGGCCTTTTGCGTCAGCGCGCCGGATTTGTTTGGCGCGGTGCGGGCGGTTATGCCAGTTTGCGTCTGCGGCGCAACGGCCCGCGGCCGCAAATCACTGCCGTCGTCGTCGGCCGTAACGACGATTACATGTCGGATTTTGCCACGCGACTTTTCGCTACGCTCGAATGGAACATTCGATATCTGATTTCCGAAGTGATCTTCGTTGAATGGAATCCGCCGCCCGAACGCGAGCTGCTGGCAATTGAGCTGACCAGGCGATTCGATTGTTTGCGCGCTTATGTCGTGCCGCCGCAGGTTCACGCCGAGATCTGCGAGAATCCCCACGTGCCTTTGCTCGAGTATCACGCCAAGAACGTCGGGATTCGCCGCGCCCAATCGCCGTGGATCATGACGACGAATGCCGACGCGGCCATCGGCCTCGATACGGTCAACAGGATTATTGATGCCCAACTCGATCCGGATATTGCGTGGACCGCGGAGCGCGTTGACATCGCGTGGCGGGAAGACGAGCAACAACACATCGATCTTCTGAGCAGTCTTCGCTACGGTCGCTTCATCCCTTATCATCAGTTGGGCACCGGCGAGTTCATGCTGGCAAGCCGCGAACTGTGGCAACGCACGCGCGGTTATGACGAAGCGCTCGTGCGTCACCGGATTGGCTGCGATGTGCGCGGCGCCGCGCAGATGCTTTCGTGCGGAGCAGAGATAAACTTTGCCGGCTCTGTGCTGCACCTGGCGCATCCGACGTCGTGCACTGAGAACGTGACGCTGCATCAGGGCGAGATGGCGACCATCGAAGGAGTCCCTTATCAGAATCCCGAGACGTGGGGCATGAGTGACTTTCGTGAGGTCCAGCTCGCCGATCGCGTCTGGCAACTGGAAAGGTAGAGGAGGCGTTTCTTTCTGTCTGACAACTTGAATGAACTCGTGCTTGGCGGCGATGGGCTGATTGGATCGAGTCTCGCGGCCGCGCTAAAAGCGAAGGGCCACGCGGTGCGCTCGCTGGATTTACAATCGGGATGCGATCTGCGAAAGCCTTTCGACATCGGGCCTTTCGAAGACTGCGACCGCGTGTGGTTTTTGGCGTGGGACACCGGCGGCGCGAAATACCTTGAGGCCCGCGACCAACAGCACGAGCAGTACAAGAACAACTGCGAGATCTCGCTGCGAGTGTTCGACGCGCTGGCGCGCACCCGAAAGCCGTTCATGTTCGTCACCTCGCAACTAGCCGGGCTGCCGAACGCGTACGGCACGACGAAGTTGATGGCGTGGCATTGGACTTTGAATCTCGGCGGCAAGGTCGCGCGTTTGTGGAACGTCTATGGTTGGGAACGGCCGACGATCAAGAGTCACGTGATCACCGACCTCGTGCTTTCAGGCCTGCGTGGCCGCGTGCGTTGCCTGACCGACGGCCAGGAACAGCGTCGCTTTCTCTACAAGTCTGATTGCGTGGCCGCTTTGATGCAACTGTTCGACGGCCCGCAGCAACAGGCGGAAATCGCCGCGCCTGAGTGGGTGACGATTCGCAGCGTCGGCGAAGAGATCGCTCGGCAACTGAAAGTCAAAACTGAATTCGGAGACGCGCAGGGTTCAGAGTGTCTGGTCGATGCGACGGAGTTGCTATGTGATTGGAAACCTTGCGTTTCCCTTTCGGAGGGCATCGCGCAAGTGATCTCAGATGCCACCCAATACTTAGGCCGGGACACTGCGCCGCTGCCAGATCTTGAGTGAGTAACCAACGACTTGCCATTTGCATGGTTGGAGCATCAATTTGGAACCGCGGGTCTCTTTACCGAAGGGATTTCTCAAGTCAGCGCTTGAGGCGCGCGCTCATCTAATCGAAAAGAGCGCCACCGTTCGGTTCTTACTGAGGAGCTAATAACGTGCTGCTGGGCCACACTCTCGCCGGAATCGCTCGTCGCATCCCTTTTTATGAGGAGCTGCGGCGCAAGCCTCATCGTGACCGTTTGCGACGGCAAATCATCTCGAGTTCACCTCTTCAGGTGGTGATTGGTGGTGGTCAAACCTCTTACGAAGGATGGATCTTCACCGATCGGGATTTCCTGGACATCACTAACCCACGCGATTGGCGCAACCTCTTTGAGCCGAATTCGATCGATCGTCTGCTTTGCGAGCACGTCCTCGAACACCTTTCAGAACCAGCATGCGCGAGCACGCTGGCCGCGTGCTACCGGTACTTGAAGCCCGGCGGGCTGTTGCGCATCGCCGTGCCGGATGGCTATCGTCGCGATCCTGCTTATGTCGCCGAGGCCGCTCCGCCCAACGCCGGCCACAAGGTGTTTTTCAACGTCGACACGCTCCCGCCTTTGCTGGTGAGCGCCGGCTTCAGTGTGCTGCCGCTCGAATACTTTGATCAAAGCGAGCAGTTTCATGCCCGGCCCTGGGACGAACGCGAAGGATTGATTATGCGCTCAGCTCGGTTTGATACGCAGAAAGATTTCCAACGCGGCGATCTGTATTACACTTCTCTGATTGTTGACGCGCGCAAACCCTAGGCGGATTCTTTCGTCCAACATCATGTGTGGCATTGCAGGCATTGTTAGTCATCGACCCATCGAGCCGGGTGAGATAGCCGCCCTCGGCACGATGAACGAACACCTGCGTCATCGCGGACCTGATGGCGAAGGCCAATTCGCCGATGCGAACGTAGCGTTGGCGATGCGGCGACTGAGCATCATCGATCTGGCCGGCGGCTGGCAGCCGCTCTACAACGAAGATCGCAGCCTCGCCATCGTCGCCAACGGCGAGATCTACAACTACGTCGAGCTCCGCAAACAACTCGAAGCACGGGGCCATCGCCTGACTACGAATGGCGACATTGAAACCATCCTGCACCTGTATGAAGAACACGGGCTCGATTGTGTGCAGCATCTGCGTGGCATGTTCGCTTTCGCGCTGTGGGACAGCAAGCAACGGCGGCTGATGTTGGCGCGCGATCGCATGGGAGAGAAGCCGCTGTATCTTTACGAAAGCGACTGCCGGTTGCTGTTCGCCTCAGAAATGAAGGCGCTGCTCTCTTCCGGCCAGGTCCCGTTCGAGCTGGATCCGAACGCCGTCGATCTTTACTTTCACTACCAGTATGTTCCCGAACCGATGACGCCGCTCAAGCGCGTGCGCAAGCTGAATGCGGCGCATTTGCTGATCGTGGAAACTGATCCATGGCGCGTGGAAGAGCGCTGTTACTGGCGAATGGAAGACGCGCCGCCGATCGAAGGCGAGCCCGCCAAACTGATTCGCGCCGAGCTCGAGACGGCCAGCGAGATCGTGATTCGCTCAGACGTTCCGGTAGGTGTTGCCTTGAGCGGCGGCTTGGACTCAAGTGCGATCGCCGCGCTCGCCCAGAAAAAATATCCCGGCACGATGCACGCTTTCAGCGTGGGCTATCCGGGGCGACCTCAGCATGACGAACGAGCCGACGCCAAAGCTCTGGCAGATCATCTCGAAATGCCCTTCCATGATGTTGAATTAACGACCGAAGACATGGTCGCTTTCTTTCCCGATCTGGTTTACTGGCGCGACGATCCGATCGCCGATATCTCGGGATTTGGTTACTACGCGGTGATGAAGATCGCCCGCGAACAAGGTGTGCCGGTCGTGCTGCAGGGTCAGGGAGGCGACGAATTGTTCTGGGGCTACAACTGGGTCCGGGACGCGGCGCGCGAATCAGCGCGAAAAAGTTTTCTCGCCAGGCGCGGCGCGTTGGCGGCGCTTCCGCAATACCTGAGATTCAGATTCCCGCGCGAGTTGTCGCGCCTGGCCATCGGAGAATGGGCGCACAGCGTTGGCGGACTGCGCGCGGGTTTGAAGAGCTTCCGGCGTGATCGCCAAACGCCCACCAACCAACTCGTCTTTTATGATCTGATTTCGGACTTCCAGATGTCGGCGCGAGAATCGAAGAGTCTTTTCACCTCGACCTTCATTGAACGGCTTAACGGATCCAACGCAGCGGGCCTTTTCTCTCTGGAACAATCGCAACCCAACATTGACGTTGCGTTGACCCGTCTAATCTGCGACACGTACTTGCGTGAAAATGGGGTGACGCAAGGCGATCGCCTGAGCATGGCTTCTTCGATCGAGTTGCGGCTGCCTCTGCTGGATTATCGTTTGGTCGAAACGGTGATCGGATTGCGAAAAGCACAAACCGACGTGCGTCAACCGGCAAAGGCCTGGCTGAAAGCAGCGATCAAAGATTTACTGCCCGACTGGGTTACGCAGAGACCTAAACGGGGCTTCAGTCCGCCCGTGACCGAATGGCATCGCGCACTCTTTGCAGTTCACGGTGAGAAACTTGCCGATGGTTATCTGACTCAGCACGGAATTTTGAACCAGGAAAGCGCGCGGCAACTTTCGACCGGACCGTTTCCTCAGGGAGCGATCACGCCGATATCTTTCAAGGCGCTGGTGCTTGAGTATTGGTGCCGGCAAATGACGAACTAATGACGAACGTCTCGCAAAAGAAAACGCCGATCGCGCTTTTCGTTTACAACCGGCCGGAACACGCACGGCTCGCGTTGGAGTCGCTCTCGCGCTGTGAACGCCTGGACGAATGTTCGTTGCGCATCTACTGCGACGGACCAAAGGGCGACGCGGATGCCGCAGGTGTGGCCGCCGCGCGCGAGGTCGCACGTGATTGGGCTGAACGGCTTGGCGCCGGAGTTATCGAACGCGAGACGAACCTCGGCCTGGCCCGTTCGATCGTGACCGGGGTTACGGAGCTTTGCGAGAGTCATGGCCGCGTGGTCGTCCTGGAAGATGACTTTGTGCTGAACCCTTCGTTCCTGGATTACATGCTGGACGCTCTGGAGCGTTACGCTGACGAGACCAGCGTCTATCAGATTTCAGGTTACATGTTTCCGGTCGCGCACGCGGAAAAACCGGCCGCGTTCTTTCTGCCGCTGACAACGACGTGGGGTTGGGCGACGTGGGCGCGCGCGTGGCGCATCTTTGATTGGGACGCGGCCGACGCGGTCGAGAAGTTGAGCGATCCAAAATTGCGTCGCAGCTTCGACCTCGATGGAAGCTATCCTTACTCGTCAATGCTGGAGCAGCGCCTGCGAAATGAAAACGATTCATGGGGAATACTTTTCTGGTGGGCGGTTTTCAAAGCGGGCGGCCTCGCCCTGCATCCGCGCGAGTCCCTGGTTTGGGTTGGCGGCTTTGATCAGTCGGGGACTCACTGCGGCGATGCGGCGTGGTCAGTGCCTCAGTCCCGCGAGTCGATTACCGGACGAAAGCACTCGCGATTTGAATTGCCCAGTGCCGCAGAGCCGGACCTTGCAGCTTACAAGAGAATCAAAAAGTTCCTCAAGAAAGAACAGTACCCAACTTCGATTACCGGCCGGCTCTGGCGCAAAGTTGAACAATACGCGACGGCGGTGCGACACTAGCATCATTGAGTATGAAGAGTGCACGGACCGCTCCGAAACAACGCGCCTTGCGCCATTGTCCCTGAATGAAAACAGGCATCAGATCGTTTCTCAAGCAGGCTCTCATCGGTCGGCCACCTGATCCGGTTCTGGAATGGCCGCGACTGCTCCAGGGTCGCGCGAACATTGGAACTGGAACTAACTTGTCAAGCGCAAGTCTTTCGGTTCGCGAGCCTGTGGGCTGTTCCCTCACGATCGGATCTGACAGCAACATCGAAGCCTCGCTCGCTTTCGAGAAGGCCGGCGCGCAGATTCGCATAGGCTCGCGCACACACGTTGGCAGCGGTACTCTGCTCGCCGCCGCTCATCTGATCGAGATTGGCGATGATGTGCTCGTCGCTTTCGATGTACTGATTACGGATCACAATTCTCACTCACTTTGCTTTGCAGAGCGGAGCAGTGACGTGCGCGAGTGGATCCGCAAGCGAAAAGACTGGACCCACGTGCCGATGGTTCCGGTTAGGATTGGCAACAAAGCCTGGATCGGCGCGCGGGCGATCATCCTGAAAGGAGTAACCATCGGCGAAGGCGCGGTGGTGGGCGCCGGGAGCGTCGTCACCAAAGACGTGCCCGACTGGACAATCGTGGCCGGCAATCCGGCGCGAATTATTCGGCCGTTAACCGCCGAGGAACGAAGAGTCGAGTGAGCCGGATGACCTGGGAAGAAGCCGTGCGCTGGTACCGCGACCAACCGGGCAACGAAGCCGAGGTCCGCGACAATTATTTCGATCTGCCCGTGCTTCAGGCGGCGGAACGCTATGCGAAGGGCGAAGAGTTCGCCGAGGTTTTGCGGCTGTTGGGCGCCGGTGAGAACCGCCGGATTCTTGAACCCGGTGCGGGAAACGGCATTGCCAGTTTTGCTCTGGCGAGGAGCGGCTGGGTGGTTACGGCGCTTGAGCCTGACGAGAGTGCAGAGGTTGGCGCCGGCGCGATTCGCGAAATTGTCGAGCAGACCGGTTTACCAATCAACGTCGTGCAGGAGTTTGGAGAGCAGCTTCCTTTCGAGGATGAGAGCTTCGACGCGATTCATGCCCGGCAGGTTCTTCATCATGCGTCGGATCTGGACGCGATGGTCCGGGAGCTTGCGCGCGTCCTGCGACGCGGTGGTCTGTTGCTGAGCACGCGCGAACATGTTGCCGATGACGAGCAGCAGCTGATCGCATTTCGCAATGAGCATCCCCTACATAAGCTCTATGGCGGTGAGAATGCCTATCCTCTCGAGGATTATCTGAAGAGCTTTGCCAAAGCCGGCTTGCGGATCAAGGAAACCTGGGGGCCGCTGGAATCGATCTTGAATTTTTTCCCGGGCACAGAGCAAGAGCGTCAGATCGCCTTGCGCCAGGTTACCAACCATAGTTACTTTCGGCTGGGCCGTCTGTTGGGCTGGTCGGATGTTTTTCGGCAAGCCCAGTTGCGACGGCACACGCAGCGCGATCGAACGCCGGGACGCATCCATAGTTTTCTTGTTGAGAAACCATGAAGGTTCTGATCACCGGGAGCACTGGTTTTATTGGCGGCAGTCTGGGGCGCTACGGCGCGCAGGCCGGCCACACGGTGATGGGAACTGGCCGTTCACCAGAGCCGAGCAACGAATGGCCGGGTCTTTACCAGCCGAACGACACAACTGCTGAAAGCCTTTCAGAGATCATCAGCAACTTTGACCCTGACGTTTTGCTTCACGCGGCCGGAACGGCTTCAGTTGGCGCCTCGCTGGCCGATCCATTGGCTGACTTTCAAGGCTCAGTTGAGGTGAGCGCCAACATGCTCGAAGCCGTGCGCCGCTCCGGCAAAAGCCCGCTGGTCTTCGTCCCGTCAAGCGCGGCTGTGTATGGGAACCCTGCTGCTTTGCCGGTAGACGAACAGGCGGCAAGTCAACCGATCTCCCCATACGGTTTTCACAAAGCGATGTGTGAAATGCTGGCGCGCGAATCGGCTGAATGCTTCGGTCTTAGGATCATTGTCTGCCGGCTCTTCTCAGTCTTCGGCGCCGGCCAACGCCGGCTGTTGATCTGGGAATTGTTCAAGCAGCTTGCTGGTTCGAGTGAAATCGCCTGGCTCGATGGCACCGGTTCTGAATCCCGGGACTTTCTCTACATCGATGACGTGGCCGAAGCGATAATTCAGTTAGCGGAAAAGTTTCGTGATTCACCATCCGGTTATTTCGACATCATCAACGTCGCCAGCGGAGAAGAAACTAAGGTAGTGAATCTTGCCGGCCAAATTCGCGACCTGGTGGCGCCGGGAAAAGACGTGCGTTGCCGTGGCACGTTCCGGCCGGGCGATCCCCTCAATTGGCGCGGGGAGATTTCGAAGCTTCGCTCGATGTTACCTGGGTGGAAACCTCGTCCTGTGATTAGCGGATTGAACGACTGCGCGGCAGCGTGGCAGCAAGACTCGAACGCTTTACAGCATGGAGCATAAATCATTGCCGCGCCGAATCGGCGTCGTGGATCAATCTTCTGCCGGCTGGACGGCGGCCGGTATTTACTCGCGGATGATGCTCAAATCGCTCGACTCGGTCTGTCATCAGGCGGGCATCGAGCTTTACTTCCTTTCGTCGCGCGATCTCGACGCCAGCGACAAATCGATCAACGCCGAACGGATTCACTTAGCACCGGCTGATTACCTGCCGGGCGAGCGACAGATTCGCAGGTCGCTGGGGATGGGTGAGAAGGCGCGCGCGCTGAAGGGCGAGGCGCGGCTGCGCAATCTGCTGCGCCTCGCGGATGATTCAGATGCGTTTTCGGTCGCCCAGAAGAATGGAATCGACGTCTTGTTGCCGCTTCTGGATGTGCCTCCGTGGGACGTGTCGCCAAAACTAATCGGTTGGGTTCCGGACCTGCAGCACGTTTACCTGCCCGAATTCTTTAGTGAGCCGGAACTACAAAAACGAAACGCCACCATTCAACGGTTAGCCGAGCGTGCGGCCCTGATTATTTTGTCCAGCAATGCCGCGCGAAAGGATTTCGTTTCCTTCGCGCCTCAAGGTGGCCAGAAAGCGCGCGTCCTGTCTTTTCCGTCGCTTCTCGCTCTTGAAGCTCAATCGGAAAATCCTGAATCAAGCAGAACCAAATTCAATCTCCCTGAGAAGTTCGCCCTGGTCGCCAATCAATTCTGGGCGCACAAAAATCACCAGGCGGTAGTTAGCGCCGCCGCGCAATTGCGCGACCGCGGAACTGCTGTTCCGATAGTTATGACCGGACTCCCGGTCGACCACCGAGATCGTTCAAACAGCAATCTTTCATCGTTGCTGCAGGCAATTGCGTCCGCCGGACTGAATGGTCAGATCACAATTCTGGGCCAGGTGTCGTACGCTGATCTGGTGAACTTGATGAGAACCGCGGCGTTAGTAATTCAACCCTCGCGCTTTGAAGGCTGGAGCACGATTGTGCAGGACGCCAAGGCGCTGGGGCGTCCGCTAATATGTTCGGACATCGCTGTACACCGCGAGCAAGCTTCGAGCGCCCTCGGCTTTTTCCCCTGCGATAAGCCTGAAGTGCTCGCGAGTCTGCTCGCCGAGCATTGGGGTAAGTTGGAGCCCGGACCAAACAAAGGCCTGGAGACAGCAGCACTCGCGACCGAACGCGAATTTGCGCGAAGGCAAGCAGAGACTCTGCTAAAACTCTGTGCGGAAGCTTGCCAATAGCGTCTATCATTTCAGCAGATCCGACTCCGCAACAACCAACAACCGAACATGCACTATCACCTGATCGGAATCTGTGGCACCGCGATGGCTTCGCTGGCTGGGATGCTGCAAGCGCGCGGGCATCACGTCACCGGGTCGGACGAGCATGTCTATCCGCCGATGTCGACGATGCTGGCCTCACTTGGTATTTCAGTGATGCCGGGCTACCGGGCGGAGCATCTGAATCCGGCGCCGGATTGCGTGATCGTCGGCAACGCGATTCCTCGAGGTAATCCAGAAATGGAAAGCGCCCTCGATCGCAAACTTTCTTATCGTTCGCTTCCGGAAGTGCCCACGACGACCAGTCTGGCGGCGTGGGTGATGGATCAAGGCGGACTCGATCCCTCGTTTCTGGTCGGCGGAGTCGTGCAAAACTTTGGCGCCAGCTTTCGGGTAACGAAGAGCGATTACTTCATCATCGAAGGCGACGAATACGACACTGCGTATTTCGACAAAGGTCCGAAGTTCATGCACTACCTGCCAGAGCTGGCCATCGTCAATAACATCGAATTCGATCACGCCGACATTTACAAAGATCTCGACGCAGTCAAACTGGCGTTTCGGCGCTTCATGAATATCGTGCCGGCCAACGGGCGGTTGATTCTCGGCTGGGACAGTCCGCAAGTGCGCGCAGTCGTTGCTGAGATGGGCGAGAAGCTTTTCACCCAATTGGAATCCTTCGGCACCAGCAGCGAGGCGCGTTGGCAAGCGCATGACATTGATCATACTGGAGGGATGACGCGTTTTCGCGTCTTCCGTGACGGTCGCGAATGGGCCGGCTTCGAGACTCCGCTGATTGGAACGTTTAATGTGCTGAACTCACTCGCGGTGATCGTTTCGGCCGACGCCTGGGGCATCGAGCGCGCCGCGATCGCCGAGGCCCTCGCCACCTTCAAGAGCGTCAGCCGGCGTTGTGAAATTCGCGGCGAAGTAAACGGCATTACCGTGATCGATGACTTTGCGCATCACCCAACCGCGGTACGGGAAACCCTCTCCGCGTTGCGCGTGAAGTTTTGGGGGCGCCGCCTGGTTGCCGTCTTTGAACCGCGGTCCTGGTCATCTCGCCTGGCGGTTTTCCAGGAAGAGTATGTGAATGCTTTCGCGGCGGCCGATTACGTGATCGTCGCCGGCGTCTTTGATACTGAAACGGCTGTTGCGAAAGGCCGCGTGCTTGATACCAGGACGCTGATCGACAGCATTGCCAACCAGAACAAGCCCGCCTTTGCGATTAGCGATGTCGATGAGATCGTGCGGAGCTTGAGCGCCGAACTGCGATCGGGCGACGTGGTCGCCTTTATGTCCAACGGCGGCTTTGGCGGAATTCACGAAAAGCTACTCGTCGCCCTGCAAGGCGCGCCGGCCGGCGCCAGCCCTTCTTAGGCGACACTCAAACCCGGCTTTCTCATCCGCTTACGGGAACTAGTGAGGGAGTTTTCCTTTGGCTCACGCCTTAGTAGTTAGACGCGCACAAACGGGAGCAATAGCGAGTCGAGTGTCTCTGGGTGGCACGGCCCAACACAAGCCAAGGATTGACAGTTGATCGCCGCTGTTATATAAGTCGCGACCACCACGGCAGAAGCATTTATCGACCTCGCCTTTCATTGGGCATACTTCGGCTTTTTATCGAGTTCCTTGCCGAGTCAGTTTTACGGCAACGAATAAGAATCCCCTTGAGCAAAAGGAGAATCACGATGACAACAGGCACCGCGACAGCAGCAGCGCACTACGCAGGGCAATACGAGCCGGATCCTGGATGGACCGACGAAGAGCAGCAGGTCTTCGACGAACTTGGCATTGGCGAGGGCGAAGTAAGCCTGAGAAAGCTGATCAGGGGTCAAAGAAGGATTAACGGAAAGCTCTATGACGCCATAGATCTGATAATCGCGCATTTGAAAAAGACGTCAAAGATAGAGACGCCTGAACTCAAGAAGGCGGAGAAGCTCAACGACCAGGTTCCCAGTGCCGACCCGCCGAAATGTGAAAGTGGCGGCGGCGGCTTACCATAAGGGAACGCCTCCGGTTCTTTTTTGACGAACACAATTCCGACTAAGGCAAGATTCGTTAGCTTCGTGAAAGTGAGCTTCATGTAAGTGTCGGCGAAGCGTCTAATCCTGCCTTACCTCTCTGAGCTGATAATCATTACGTCGCGGAGCTCGGCCCCGCGGTCGCAGGCGAGTTGCTTGTGGTCGGGTGACCAGGCATAAGCAAGGATTTGGTCCGACTTGAAATGCGTAACCTGTTTGCGGCTGTCACTCGCAATTTCATAGTTCCAAATGTTGTAGACGCCGTTGATGGTGTCAACATAGGTCAAAGAGCGACTATCGGCGCTCCACTGGATTCGTTGCCGCTCCCTGATTGGGATGCGCAATAGCTTGACTGGTGGACCACCCTGGAACGGCAGGATCGCGATTCCCTGCTGGCCGGCCGCAACATCATACCGGCAAGCAATGAATTGATTGTCAGGTGAGACGACCGGCATCCAGGCGTTGTGGTCAATGATCTTGACCGGCTCACCCCCATCAATAGGCACCTTCCACACGGACATCGTGGGGCCGCTTTGATTCTCGTACAGGACCCATTGACCATCCGCCGAACACGTCGGATGCGCATTACCATCGCCGTAGGTCAGCTGCCTTAGATCGCCGCCATCTGACGCGTTCATGCGCCAAATGTTCAGACTTCCGGTTCGGTTAGACGAAAAAACAACAAGCCGGCCGTCAGGCGAGCTCGCAGGGCTGTAGTCATCTTTCGCGCTGACATTTAGGGCGGCCTGATCGGAACCGTCGGAATTGATCGCCGAAATAGTCATATTGTTTCCGACCATTGATGAAAAGAAAATCCTTCCCTGGCTGGTCCAATCAAGCCCGTACACCCGGCCGACACTCGATTTGATTTCTCGGAACCTCTGGACATCATCACCGGGCCCAGTCGATATGGTCCCGACAAAACGGCTCTGGACGGACACGATGGCATTCGCATCTTGTGACAGGCTGACGCTCTGATACTCGGTCACGTCCGTCGTTATTTTTTCTGCTTTACCCTGGGGATAGGATACTCGCCACAATTGATAAGGGCTCAATGGTTGATCCTTCGCACTGACTATCAGTGCGCTCTTATCCTCTAACCAGGCAACCTGCAGGACAAAGTACCATTGCTCGCCACCGACCGGCTTTTCTTTTCCGTCATCCACTTCAACTTCGACCAAATTCATGTGAATCAGATGATCCCACCAACCAGCTCCGCACACAATTGATTTTTCATCCGGAGACCACGCGGCTCCATAAATAGAAAAAGTCTTTCCATCACGCCGCGTTGCTATTGGGCGCTCTCCCGTTCCGTCAACGTTTGCAATCATCAAAGAGTACTCACCAATGTCTCTGTTCCACCTCACGAACGCGAATCGGCCGCCGGTTGGCGAAAAGGAGATTGGACTATCTACATTGTCCAGCAGTTTTCTCGGACTGCCACCGGGCAGCGCCACCTGATAAAGGGCGCCAACATCGCTGTTCCCCAAACTCCGCGTGAAATAGAGGTAATTGCCATCGCGTGAAAAAGTAATACCGCGGTAAACATAGTCACCGGCAGGGACTACCACCGAACTGCCCGTGTTAGCCACGTTTGTGGTGAGCAGCTCCTGCATACCGTCCTTCTTCTCAGCGTGCGCAAACAATTTGCCATCCGGAGAAATCGCCGCGCAGACTGACTGGCCCGCGTTCGTGAGCGGTGTCATCTTGAATGTCTGGAATGGCGCAACTGTCTGTGGCTGACTCCGCGGCCAGGGTATGCGCGGGACAACTATTAATAAAGCAAAAACCGCGATGAGTCCGGCGAAGACAGTTGTCTTTGGATGTCCTTTGATCTCACTGAGGAGTTGCTCCGCGGTATTTGAGATATACGTCAGCGCTGATTTCCACGTGTCACTGGATGCATGGGTTTGGATTTTCGGCTTGTGCCGCGTTGCTGATTCCAGCGAGGTCTTAGTGCTGATGCGCCGCGGCGCCGCATTATGTTCGGCCATCGACAATGGCTCGGCCGATGTTTCCCCCAGAAGCTCCAGTCGTAATTTTTTCAGATCAGCCGCCAGCTCGCTGACGGTTTGGTACCGTTGCTCACGGCTCTTGCTTAGCGCTTTCGCTACCAGTTGCTGAAACTCGAGCGGCACGTCGTCGAAGAACCGCAGCTTGGCGGGCTGTCGCCTCAGAATCAAAGCGACGACCTCGTTTCGCGTGCGGGCTTCGAAAGGCGTGACTCCGGTGATCATCTCGTGCAGGACTACTCCGAAACTCCAGATGTCGGCCCGTTCGTCCACCGGACGTTCGCGCAGATGCTCAGGGGACATGTACCTGACCGTGCCCATCTGTGTGCCCGGTTCAGTGTGCACGTGCGCGATAGTCGAGTTCTCGTTGATTTTGTTGAGTCCTGAGTAGCTCTCGTTCAGCTTGGCCAGACCAAAGTCCAGCACCTTAACGTAGCCGTCCTCACGGAGCATTATGTTTTCCGGTTTGATATCACGATGGACCACGCCGGCCGCGTGCGCCGCCGTCAGCGCCGCCGCGACCTGTTCAGCCACGGTCAGTGCGTCCGCCAGGCTTAACGGGCCCCGCGAGATCCGCTCGCGCAACGTAATCCCCTCGATGAGTTCCATCGCGATGAAGTGACGGCCGTCGGTGGTCTTGCCGACTTCATGAATTACGCAGACGTTGGGATGATTCAGTGCTGAGGCGGCGCGAGCTTCCTGCGCAAAGCGCCGCACCCGATGCTGATCTTTGGCGAAATCCGATGATAGAAGTTTGAGCGCGATCTTTCGGCCCAGGCGGGTGTCTTGAGCCAGATAAACCTCGCCCATTCCGCCGGCAGCCAGCGGCGAAATGATCTTGTACGGACCGATCTGCTGGCCGGCAAACAGTCGGCCAAAGGCATCGGCAAGGAAGTCGGCGGCCACTTCGTAAGCCGGCAAGTCGAGAAAACTTCCATCCTGTTCGTGCGCTCCCAGCAGCGATTCCACCTCCACGCGCAGAGCTTCATCCTCGCCGCATGCCTGGCTCAGAAAGCCGGCACGCTTTTCCGGTGCGCACGCCAGCGTCGAATGAAAGAGTCGGTCGATTTGCTGCCAGCGGTCGGCTTTTATTTCGGGTGTCATTACTCAGTTTCGGCGTTTCCCCAAGTCGGCGGTGCCTTTCTTGAGGTCCCAGGAATTTGGGGTCCCAAGAATTAAAGCGTGAGCCAAGGCAAAAATCCCTCAGCCGCAGAACCGTGATGAATTACTCCAGTTGTAGCCTTAGCCACGCCCGCGCCAGCTTCCAATCGCGCTCGACAGTGGCGTGGCCAATACCCAGAACTTCTGCTGTCTCCTCAATTGAGAGCCCTCCGAAAAAGCGCAGCTCGACGATTTGAGCTTTCTGCGCATCGAATGTCGTCAGGCGTTCCAGTGCCTCGTGTACGGCCAGGAATTTGATTTCGGGATTGACGCTCACTTGCTGGTCACCGTCAAACGATACGCGGAATTGTTCTCCGCCGCGCTTAGCCGCCTGACGGCTGCGGGCGTGATCAACCAGAATATTTCGCATGACTCTGGCGGCCAGGCCATAAAACTGCGCGCGACTCTGCCACTCAACTTTCTGCTGATCCACCAGCCGCAGATAGGCTTCGTTTACCAGGGCCGTCGGCTGTAAGCTGTGATTATCGCGCTCGCGGCGCAGATAACGGACCGCCAGGCGCCGCAGCTCGTCATAGACCAGCGGCATAAGCTGCTCGAGCGCAGTAGCATCGCCGCCGCTCCACTTCAACAGTAGGTCGGTAATATTTTCAGGGGCGTGGCCAGACATGCTTCGTCCGCTGTTTCGTTCCCAAATTTGTTACTAATTCAACTAAATAACGGCCTGCCTTAAACGAGGGGCTCAATTCTAACACTTTTTGGTGAGGGGATTTGGGCGCGGGCTACGCTATAGCATCTGAACCAGGTTTTACAATGAAACGAACCCCACGCGAATTGAAAACGCTCTCCCATTGAGATGGCGGAGCCGGCGAAAGAATTTCCCAGACGCTCACCCGTTGGGAATCCGACGCCGGCTCCGTCTGTTTTTGTCAGAACCGCCTGCGGTAGCGGGCGGTTGATCATCGGTTCTGCTTGCTAATCAAAACTCAACCACCCGCTACCACAGGTGGTTACGGACTTACTGCGCTCCGACAATCCGCCAGTTGTTATCCGCTGCGGTGGGAATGTTCTTGTGTCGCTCAACCCAGTCGATTATTAGCTCGCGCACTTCTTCGCTCGATCGGTAGATGACCGGCGCATCCTTGTACATCGTGAAGCCGCCGCCGCCGTTCACGCGATAGTTGTTGGTCACCACCCGGAGCTTTTGGGTGGGCGACAACATCTGTCCCTTGAACTTCAAATTCTGTATCCGCTGGCCGAACGGCTTCTTTAGATCGATTTCGTACGTCACCCCCTCAGCCATGTCAAAGTTGTAGCCGGGAATGCGCTGATCGACTAGTTCATCCAGGGTCTTGCCTGGCTGGTACTCGCGAAAGTAGCGCGCGGAATGTTCCAGCGCATCTTTCAATTGCTGTCCGGTCAACTCGAGTGTCACCAGAGTGTTTTCGTATTCGTAAAGCCCGGCGATGTCACGCACCGTCACCTGGCCTTTCGGAATCCGCGCCGAAAGATTGAAGGCCGCGGCCAGCGAAACGTCGGCGTGGCCCGCTTCGAGCTGCACGCGCTGAATCAGATCGATGATCGCGGTGTCTTTGAAGCGACCGTCGCCCGCAGTCAGCTCTTCCGATGATTCGCCGATGGCGCGAGCCAGCCAATCCTGTGTTTCTTTGTCGTAAGGTTTACCAATCTCAGCGATTTCCGGATCGACCGCAGTCTTTTCAGTCACCGGAATCGTGCGCGCTGATTCTGCTACGACTTGCCAATGAACATAAGGAGCTATCGCTTCGCCCTTGGGTTTCTCCAAGTAGAGATCGACGCGCGCTACGTGGCTGGCCCAACGATTAGCCTGAGTTAAGAGTACGTCATTACTGAAACACCTAGCCGTCCGCCCGCTATAGTCGTCAGGTGAACCGCATTGTTCCGGACCTTTTACAGTAAGCGACGGCACCTCACGATGCGTATGGCCCATCAGGATCACATCGATGCCGGGGACCTGACGCGCGATCGCGATGGCCGCGTTCTCGTTCGGCACTTGAGCGGGATTAGGCGTGCCGGTCCGCAGGTCTTCTTCGATGCCCATGTGCATCGTGATGACGACGACATCGACCTTCTCTTTCTCGCGCAGGATCAGCACCCATTTCTTCGCTTCGCTCACGGTCTCCTTGAATTCCAGACCTTCATAGTTCGGCACGTTTTCCCAGTTGGGAATTCCCGGAGTCGTCAACCCGAGTACGCCGATGCGCACGCCCTGCACTTCTTTCACGATGTATGGCGTGTAGTGCGTCGTTGCGGAACCTTTGTTGTAACTGTTCGCCGACAACCACGGAAACTTTGCCTCGCTGCGCGCCTTCTCTAACACTTTCAAGCCAAAGTTGTATTCGTGATTGCCGACGGCCATTGAGTCGTAATGCAAGGCGTTCATGGCCAGCATCATCGGATCGGGCGGCGCGTTGTTTTTCTTGTTATGAAAGTATTCCAGCGGCGTGCCCTGAATCGTATCGCCCGAATCGACCAGTAACAGATCGGGATCGTTCTTGCGGGCTTCCTTAACCAGGGTCGCGACTTTCGCAATGCCGACGTTGTCGTACTTGTTTGTGTAGTAATCAATCGGGAAGACACGCCCGTGCATGTCGGTCGTGCCGAGAATCACGACGTGTGCGCGCGCCGGAGCGGCCGCGTCGCTGCGAAAGACTACGGCGGCAAAGGCCAGCGCGACAACACAGCCAGCGAGTGCGATTCTCAGGAAAGCTGTGCTGCTCATTTTTTTCATGACGTCAATCGCTCCTCACTCGATTCGTTTGCCGAAAACGGCTCAAATGCTTGCTTCGCCCTCCGTGGGGTCGGCAATCGCTTTATCCGCTGCCCTGCTCGCCGCGCGCAGTGACCACCCGCGCTGGATCAGCAACAGAACGCCGACCATCGTCCAGAAAACATCGCGGCTCTTGCGGATGATCGCCAGGGTTACGCCAGTCGTTTCGGTGAACTGAAGTATCGCGGCGACTTTTCCGGTGCCTGCCTCGTCAACGCCCATGCGCAGCGGAATGAATTTGAACACGACGTTGATGACCCGATTGACCGATTCGAGAATAAAAGCGGTCAAGAACGTCGGGGCCAGCGCCGCGCTGATGAAACTCAGGGTGACGTAAATCTCCAGCACGCCCGCCAGATGGAAACAGGCTTCGAGCAAAAAGATCGGAAGAAATCGCGAGCCGCTGCGGCGATAGAATCCATAGACGCTGTTTTCCAGGGTCCGCCCGTTTTCTACCCAGCGCTCCGACAATCCGCGCCGGTGCAAAAACCCTAAGACGCCGCTAATGAACCGGTACTGCCGGCGCACGAAAAGATAGAGGAGCGCAATCAGGAATGGAATTGTAATCAGCGTAACCTGACCGGCGATTCGCAAAGGCTTCGGCAGATCAAAGCTGAGCAGCAACGCCGCCATGCCGGAAAAGATGGAAACGAAAACCGAGAACGCATAGAAAATATTTTCGATGGCGATCGCAGTTAGGCCGGCCATCAGCGGCACTCGATCGCGAATCATCGCTGGTTTGGCCGGTTCGGAAACCAGAGCGCTGGCGACGCCCACCATGTTTCCCAGCGCGTCGCCCATTAAGCGGCCCCGGAGCGCATCCCAAAACCGCAGGCGATCCGGACCATCAAAACAAAGCATCCACGAGAGCGAGCGGACAATGTGGCGAATTGACGAAATCGCGATGATCAAGACAAAACCGAAACCAAGTTTCTTGATGCCCTCAAGGATCTGGCCCACGCCTGCTTTGCGCACGAAGTACGCAAACAGAAGCACCCCGGCGACCGTGAAAACGATCCCCAGGGGCGTAAACTTTTTCTGGTGTGAAGCTCTGGCTGAGTCCTGCGCCATGACTTTCGGTCGATGCAATCTGACTGCGCCAACAAAATACGGCATAACCTCGCTGATTGCCAGATGCCGCGGGCGGTGTCAGAACCCGGAGCGGTAGCGACGGGATCAAATACTCAAGTAACCTCTGTGATCCGGTCGCTACCGCTCCCGGTTCTGAAACAATTGCTGGATAAAGCCAGCCGCATTTTGCCTTTTCGCGACCCCGTTGATTATGATGTCGTTTCAAGATCGGCCGACTAAACCTTTCCTCGGGCCTGGGCACACATGAGTCAAACCTTAACTGCAATCGAAGAATCATTCGCGCGTCCGCTGACGACGCTCTCGGAAGACGAACAAATGTTTCGCCGAAGCGTGCGCGAGTTTGCCGAAGGCGAGATTCGCAAGCGCGTCGAAGAGATGGATGAGCAAGGGCATCTGGATCCGGCGCTAATGAAGCAATGCTTCGAACTGGGCTTGATGGGAATCGAAACGCCCGAGGAGTACGGCGGGGCCAGCGGTTCGTTTTTTCAGGCCATCCTAGCCGTCGAAGAGCTCTCGCGCGTCGATGCATCGGTCGGCGTATTTGTCGATGTCCAGAACACCCTGGTAAATAACGCTTTGCTGCGTTGGGGGAATCCGGAACAAAAGAGAAAGTACCTGACTCAGCTGGCGGCGGAAAAAGTCGGTGCGTACGCCTTGAGCGAAGCGAGTTCCGGCTCTGATGCCTTCGCCATGCAAACGCGCGCGGTAGATCGGGGCGATCATTTTGTCCTGAACGGCCGCAAGCTTTGGATCACGAACGGCAAAGAGGCGGAAATCTTTGTGCTGTTCGCGAACGCAAATCCCGATGCCGGCTATCGCGGCATTACTGCCTTCATTGTTGAGAGCAACTTCGCGGGCTTTACCGTCGGCAAGAAAGAAAACAAGCTGGGCATTCGCGCGTCGTCAACTACCGAACTGATTCTCGAAGATTGCGTGGTACCGAAAGAGAATGTGCTCGGCGAAGTTGGCAAAGGTTACAAGACTTCGATTGAAACTCTGAACGAAGGCCGCATCGGCATTGGCGCGCAGATGATTGGGATTGCGCGCGGCGCGCTGGAATGTTCGCTTGCATACACGACTGAGCGGCAACAGTTCGGAAAAAGCGTAAACGAGTTTCAGGGCTTGCAGTTTCAACTGGCCGAGATGGCTACCGAATTGGAAGCGGCGCGCCTGATGGTTTACAACGCGGCGCGCATGAAAGACGCCGGCCAGAACTTCGTCAAAGAAGCCGCGATGGCCAAACTGTTTTCGTCGCGCGCCGCTGAACGCATCACTTCGAAAGCGATCGAGATGTACGGCGGCTATGGCTATGTCAAAGATTATCCGGTCGAAAAGTTCTGGCGCGATTCCAAGATCGGCGCGATTTACGAAGGCACTTCGAATATGCAATTGCAGACGATTGCGAAGTTGATCATTGGGAAGTGAGCTCCCTCTCCCTTTGGGAGAGGGCTGGGGTGAGGGCTTAGTGTGCTGGTAGCGTCGCCCCCTCTTCCCCGACCCTTCTCCCAGATGGAGAAGGGAGAAAGCATTTCATGGCTACATCACGAATCGAAGTCTTCGAACAAATGCTCACCGGCGATCCGGCGAACACCTTGGTGTTGTTTGGTCTGGCGAAAGAGTATGAAAAGGCCGGTGACGATGCGAAGTTGATCGAGACTCTGGAAAAATATCTCGTCGCCGCTGATGATGAAGGCAACGCTTACGGGATGCTCGCGCGCGCGTTCGAGCGCACAAGTCAAACCGAAAAAGCGCGCGCGGCGTACCAACGCGGAGTGGACGTGGCGACGGCACACGGCCATCCGGGAATGGCGGTAGAGTATAAGGCTATTTTGGAAGGCGAATACGAGAGTCACCGCGAAGCGGGGCAGTAGCCCGACCTCCGGGGTCCCCAGCCGGGCAGCCCGGCTGGGGTGGGGCGGTTAGGGAGGGCTTAGATTTACTCATGAGCGACACCAAAGTTCTCAGACTTGTAAGAAAATCCGAGGGTGATCAGCACGAGAGTGCCGCCGCAAAGCCGGCCGAGGCGATGCCGGCCGTCACGCCGGTCCGTCTGCCTGAGCGCGCGAAGCCTCGGCCTCGGAAATCTACGCCTCCAATCGCAGTCGCAAAACCGCGCGAGCGTCCGCAACTCAGTCGCGAAGAGATGTTAAAGATCTATCGCACGATGTACCTGTCGCGAAAACTCGACGACAAAGAGATTCAAATGAAAGGCCAGAACCGCATCTTCTTTCAGATTAGCGGCGCCGGCCACGAAGCGATTCTGGTGGCCGCGGGCATGTGCCTGAAGCCGGGCTATGACTGGTTTTATCCTTACTATCGCGATCGCGCGCTGTGCTTGCAGCTCGGCATGACGCCGCTCGAACAGCTTCTGCAGTCAGTCGGCGCGGAAGCTGATCCCGCGTCGCACGGACGCCAGATGCCTTCGCACTGGGGCCATAAGAAACTCAACATCGTTTCGCAGTCGTCGCCGACGGGCACGCAACTCCTGCAGGCCGTTGGCTGCGCCGAAGCAGGTTATCGTGTCAAGCTGATCAAAGAACTGAAGAAGGGCGTCCGGAATTTTCGCAACGACGAAGTTGTTTACGTCTCGCTGGGCGACGGCACTTCGAGCGAAGGCGAATTCTGGGAAGCGCTGAACACTGCGTGCAACCTGAGACTGCCGGTGGTGTTTTTGTGCGAAGACAATGGCTATGCGATCAGCGTGCCGGTTGAAGTGCAAACTGCGGGCGGAGATATTTCGAGGCTGGTCAGAGGTTTTCCCAATCTTTTCCTTCAGCGTTGCGACGGGACTGACGCGCTTGAGTCGCTCGCGGTGATGCGGCGCGCGGTCGATAACTGCCGCAAGAACCGCGGCCCTTCGTTCGTCCATGCGAAAGTGATTCGGCCTTATTCGCATTCACTGTCCGACGACGAAAGGCTTTACCGGTCGGCCGAAGAGCGCACCGCCGACGCTGAACACGATCCAATCAAACGATTTGAAACGCTTCTCGTCACAGAAAGCGTCGCAAATCAGGACGAGTTGCAGCAACTGAAGGACGAAGTCGATCGCGAAATCAACGCTGCCGCCGATCAAGCGCTCGCCAGTCCCCAACCCGCGGCGGAAACCGCGACGAAATTTGTTTATTCCCCCGACGTCGATCCAACTTCTAAGGACTTCGACAACGAAGACGGCGTAGAGCTCAGCGGCAAACCGGGCACGACAGTCGATCTACTCAATCGCTGCCTGCATACGGAAATGAAACGCGATCCGCGCGTAATCGTCTTTGGCGAAGACATTGCAGACTGCTCGCGCGAGGAATCTCTCGACAAAGTTAAAGGCAAGGGCGGCGTGTTCATGGTCACCGCTAATTTGCAACGCGAGTTTGGCAGCGCACGAGTATTCAATACTCCTTTGGCAGAGGCGAACATCGTGGGCCGTGCCATCGGTATGGCGACCCGCGGCTTGAAACCGGTGGTCGAGATTCAATTCTTTGATTACATCTGGCCCGCGATGCACCAGATTCGCAACGAACTGGCGCTGCTGCGCTGGCGCTCGGGCAATGAATTCTCCGCGCCGCTGGTGATGCGCGTGCCCGTGGGCGGCTATCTGAAAGGCGGCGCCGTCTATCACTCGCAATCCGGCGTTTCGATTTTCACGCAGATTCCCGGCCTGCGCGTCGTCTATCCGTCGAACGCGCTCGACGCGAACGGTCTGCTGCGCACTTCGATTCGCTGCGACGATCCGGTGCTCTTTCTCGAGCACAAACACCTGTATCGCCAAGCTTACAACAAATCGCCTTACCCGCACGACGATTTCATGATTCCGTTTGGCAAAGCGAAGACAGTCCGCGCAGGAACCGATCTTTCAATCATCACTTATGGCGCGCTGGTGCAACGCTCACTCGTAGCCGCCAGGCAAGCCGAGCAGCAAGGCATCAACGTCGAAGTCATCGACCTGCGCACGATGAGTCCTTACGACTGGAACGCAATCGCAGAGTCGGTGAAGAAGACTGCGCGCGCGATCGTTGCGCATGAAGACTCGCTCTCGTGGGGTTACGGCGCCGAGATCGCCGCGCGCATTTCAAGTGAATTATTCGAACACCTCGACGCTCCCGTCCGCCGCGTCGGCGCTCTTGATACCTTCGTCGGCTACGCGCCGCAACTCGAAGACGCGATCCTGCCGCAGGTCGCGGATGTGTTTGCGGCGATTACGGAATTGCACGGGTATTAAGTTCTTCACCCAGGGGTGAGATGTTTATAGACCCCGTAACTCTCCAAAGTTTAATCAGCTCCGCTAGGAGCGTAATGTGCGGATAACGTTGGAGATGAATTGTTCTGCACATTTCGCTCCTAACAGAGCGAAGATTCTTACGACACCTCGTGCTATAAACATCTCGCTCCTACGGAGCGAAACCGTCGCGCGGGTCTCGTCAACAAATTGATCGACGCTTCAACAAAAGGCCTGCGCTTATGAGAAAAGTCACCCTCGGCCTCGCCAACAGTCTCGACAACTACATCGCTCGCAAGGATGGTGGATTCGATTGGATTCACTGGAGCAAGGAAGTCGCCGAGATCAGCGCCAGGTTCATGAAGACCGTCGACGCGCTCCTGATCGGGCGCAAGACTTACGATGGGATGCTCGCCTACGGTCAGACCTCTTATCCCGGCGCGAAGAATTACGTCTTCACTCGCGCGCAGAAAACGAGCGCGGCGCTGAAGAAGAAACTGGCGACGAAGAAGGCCGACAAGAATGTCGAAATCATCTCCGCCGACGCCGCGACGTTCGTTAAGAAGCTGAAGAACCAGAAAGGCAAAGGCATCGTTGTCTTTGGCGGCGGCGAGCTGGCCAAGAGCCTGTTCGAGGCCGACCTGATTGATGAAGTCGTCCTCAACATTCATCCCGTGCTGCTCGGCACGGGCATTCCGCTCTTTCACGAGATGAAACGGCAAATCAATCTTGAGTTGCTGGATTGCAGGATTCTCAAAGGCGGATACCTCGCCGTTTCCTATCGCGTCAAGCGCTGAACTCTTTTCAACCAGAGCGAATGCACTTCTGTACGGGTTTGCTTCGTCGCAAGTCAACAAGATGACTGCAAGTCTTTTGTATTGCTTACGTCAATCTTGCAAACAACCCGGCATATGCCTTGCTCTTCATAGATTACGTAGAGCAATTCTCACAAACCCCGACTAGAAACCATGGTTTTGGAAGGAGGAACTTATGAAGAAGAGCCTAATGGCAATTTTGGGAGCAGTGATGCTGTTACTTTTCCTGGCGGCGGTGTCCGTCAGCCAGGCACAAACGACGACGGTTACAAAAGTTCAGGCGGTGCAGAATCCGGACGGAACTTACACTATCGTTGAGTATCCGGTCGGCAAGACGACCGTTGTAACCCTGAATCCGGTGGGGCTGAGCGGCGCGACCGGGACCGCGACGATCCTGCGCGATCCGAACCTGACTACGATTAAGTTGAATCTAACCAGTCTGCCCGCGGACATCACCGCGCTGAACGTCTATGCAGTCGATCCGGCCGGCGTAGCGACGCTCCTCGGTCCGATCGAAGTAGCGAATGGCGTGGGCACCTTTGCCACGACGACGCCACTGTCGAAGTTCATGTTGGTGGCTTCATCGGATGCAGACCTGACCGCTTATGCCCCGACGACGCCTGTTTATTTCCGCAGTGCCGTCCCGGCCGGCCTGGCGGTGATTCCACTAACGAACGCGGTCGGCGAACAGATCGGTGCGGTCGCCGTGCCAACAACCGTGCCCGCTGAAGTCGCGGTCGTGCCGACCACTGATGTGGTGGTACCGGCCGACTACGCGGTTCCGATGCTTGGCATCCCGACCTTCAAGCGCGGAGATGAGACGAAACTGAAGGTGAATTTCAGTGGCGCGATGGAAGGCGCGCGGGCGAACATCTTTATCGAGCCGCGCAAGCGGGCAAACGTAACGGAAGTTCGCATGCATTTTCATAACCTGAAAGAAGCGCCCAAAGGGGAGGGCTACATCCTTTGGGCCGTCTCGCCCGATAACCAGTTTCAAAGGCTGGGCGAGATCATAAACGTGAAGGGACGCAACGAAGCGGAGATCAAGTCGGAAACTTCGTTCAATGACTTTGGTTTGCTCTTGACGACCGAAGGCCTGGGCATGACCAAAGGAACAATCATTAAGCCTTCCGGCCATCGGGTTGGAGTGATCGAAGTAATTCGGTAGAACACTCTCCGCGCAAATAATAGATAGAGTGTCAATCTCAGGGCCGCCGATTTCCGGCGGCCTATTTTGTGTTCGGGGCTCGTTTTGCGCTTTTACGGAACGATTGCCCTAAACCTGTCGTATATTGACGCGGGCACGAAAGACCTGTAGAAAAGCCGAGAAAAAGCGGAGCGAAAGAGGTTTAGAGAATGAAAGAGACAAAGGACGTTTTACGAGTAGTGGGAATTATTTTGCTGGCACTATTTGTGTTGGCGGTTGGCGTGCCTCTGGTGCTGGCGGCTGCCGGCGTGGCGCTCGGCATTCTGGGATTTCTGATTGGCCTGGCCGTGATGCTCATCAAACTGGCCATCGTCGTAGCTATAATTTACTTGATTGTCGTCGGCATTCGCGCAGTGCTGAAGTGAGAATGGCTGAAATTACAAACTATCCGCCGCCAAAGAAACCATGAGCCCTCCCTTACGGTCGGGCTAAGTGCCACGCTAAGAGGCTCACACGTTGAATCGAAAATTAACCACATCGCCTTCCTGCATGATGTAGTCTTTCCCCTCCAAACGCATCAGTCCCTGTTCTTTGGCCGCCGCGTAGGAGCCGGCCCGAATCAGCACGTCGTAGCCGACAATTTCAGCCCGGATGAAGCCGCGGGCGATGTCCGAATGGATCGCACCGGCGGCATCCTGTGCGCGCGATCCTTGAGGGATCGTCCAGGCGCGCGCTTCTTTTTCACCAGCCGTTAAAAAAGACATCAGACCCAGCACGCGATAAGCGCTCTTGATCAATTGATCGACGCCGCTGCTTTTGACGCCGAGAGATTCCAGATACTCGGTTCGTTCCGGCGGCGAAAGATCGACCAGATCGGCTTCGAGTTGCGCGCAAATCACCACACATTCAGATCCTTCGCTCGCGGCGACCTCGCGCATCGTCTTGACGTGTTCATTCTCATCGGGCGCGCTCAGCGTAGCCTCGTTGACGTTCGCCGCATAAATTGTCGGCTTCATCGTCAACAGAAAATAGTTGCGGGCGATCCCGCGCTCGTCATCGCTGAGCGGAACGCCGCGCGCGGGTTTGAACTCTTCCAGCGCCGGCTGCAACTTGTCCAGCACTTCCAGCTCAGCCTTGGCCGTCTTGTCACCACTTTTCGCGGTCTTCTGCGCGCGTTCGCGGCGGCGCTCGACGGTCGCGAGATCGGCGAGCGCTAATTCGATCTGAATCGTCTCGATGTCGCGGCGCGGATCGATCGACCCATCGACGTGCACAACGGATTCGTCTTCAAAGCAGCGCACGACCTGGACCATGGTGTCCGTTTCGCGGATGGCATGAAGGAACTGGTTGCCCATGCCTTCGCCCTGCGACGAACCGCGCACCAGCCCGGCGATGTCCACAAACTCCATGCTGGCCGAAACGATTACTTCCGTCTTGACCAGCTTCGCCAGCGGCGCGAGACGTTCATCGGGAACCGCCACCACGCCGACGTTGGGCTTGCTGGTCGAGAACGCATAGTTGGCGATCAGCGCGGATGACTGGGCCGTCACGGCGTTGAAGAGCGTCGTTTTCCCGACGTTGGGTAAGCCCACAAAACCTGCTTGCAGCATAATCTTCGGTAAACGATCCCTCCGGAATTCGAAACCAACACTTCTACACTGGCGGCGCCGGTCTGTCCAGCATCGGGCGGCGCCCTCGAGGCTAAATCGGAGCCTGCGGCGAGACTCCCCGGTGCCGGTGACAATTATTTTTCAAGCTGTGCGCAAGATTTTTGCAAGGCAACGCGGGCGGTTTCACCGCCATCGAAAATCGTCCAAATTTGGAAGGTGAGGAGGGGAAAGAAAATGAAAACCATCAAGAATAAAATCCTGGCCTTAATTGGATTAGTGGTGCTGATGGCTGCGACTGCGGTCGCGGATCCCGTCCGGTCCCTGCCATCACGTACCGCGCTTGAAAAGAAAGTTCGCCATGAACTCGTGACCCTGCCGTACTATGGCGTGTTTGACAATCTGGCGTTCCAGGTCAATGGCGGAACGGTGACTCTCTACGGCCAGGTCGTGCAGCCGACGACCAAATCCGATGCAGCGCAACGCGTGGCGCGCCTGGCAGGAGTGAACCGTGTCGTGAATAAGATCGACGTCCTACCGCTATCGCCATTTGACGATTCGCTGCGCCGGCGAACGTACCGCGCGGTTTTTGGGACCGCCGGCTTATCGCGCTATGCGATGGGCGCAAATCCATCGATTCACATTGTCGTGGATCACGGTCGAGTGACGCTGGAAGGCGTTGTTTCGAACTCAGCCGATGCGCAGCGTGCTTACATGGCGGCGATGAGCGTGCCTGGAGCTTTTTCAGTAACGAACAATTTGCAGGTCGAGCAACGCAAGGCTTACTAAGTCGCGAACCTGCGTTGAAAGATGAAAAGCCGGGCGAGACTTAATTCTCGTCCGGCTTTTTTCTGAAGAGCTCGAAAGCGAGGCCTTCACTGTATCTTCTGCATAGTGATCGTTACGGTGGCGGAATCGCCGGCCGTGCGGCTGTATGAAACCCAGTAGCCCGCCTTTGGATATCGAATCAACTTGTAGACTGAGCCGTCAGGTTTTTTCTCAACTTCAGCGCCGAGAACGTCCTTGCAGGAAGGAATCTCGCGGGCGCCGCTCATAAAATCGATCGAAATCGCGTTTACGACCCCGGCCGGGTCGTAAAAAACCTGCACAGCTTGATTGTCGCCGAACATGTAGAAGTCCTGTTCGGTGCTTTTATCGCGCGGGCTTCCGAGTTTCTTGCGCGCTTCATCGGCACGCATGCCGATGCTCACCCCTTTGAAATCGCTGAATGCGGGCCGATGTCCCGCGTCGGAATCAAGCCCGTCTTTTGGTCGCTGGGCGCGCAGTGCGACGGGCGCGAGCGCAATGAAGATCAAAGCGCCGGCACAGGGAAAAGCCAATCTGACGATGCAACTCGAAAAGCGTTTAGGGGAAACGTGAAGCATCTGGTCCTCCTCAAATCGTTGCCGCGTTAGAAATACGCGGCGGAAGGCTCGGAAAAACCCGGCTTGAATGCGACTCACAATATGACATGGCGCGATCACAAGTCAACACTTTTGGGGCCCTGGCGATTTGGCGGCCGCACGCGGGGCAAAATCGCTATTGACTCGCCATTGAATTTGGCATAGAAATCATTCTGATATCTGAAACCCAGGAATTCATCCAGGCAAGGAGAAGCAGGGTTATGAAGAGATTTTTGTTGGTAGTTACGCCGTCGCTGGTCGCGGCGCTGTTTGCTGGCGCGCAATTTGGCTGTGCTGGCCCCCAACCCACGACCTCGTCCAATACGAACATGGCGGTTCCGGCGCCGACGCCGGACAAAGCGGCGATCGAAACGGAGCTCAAGCAGATCGAGAACGACTGGCCGCGCATCATGAAAGAACATGATGCAAGTACTGTCAAACGCGTCGAGGCCGATGACGCCGTGTTCATCTATCCGGATGGATCGATCGGCGACAAAGCGCAGGACGTCAAAGATATGGAATCTGGTGCGCTTTCCGCGGACTCCTGGGAGATTGCCGACCTCAAGGTCAACGTGCTGAACAATGATTCCGCCGTTGTCAGCGGCCGCAGCATAGTCAAGGGCGGCAAGTACAAAATGGGGGACGGCAAGACTCAGGACATTAGCGGTGAGTATCGTTGGATAGATACTTACGCGCGACGTAACGGTCAGTGGCAACTGGTTGCCGGCGCGTCGACGCCAGTGATGAAAGGCCCAGCGGGTAAGCCAACACCGTCATCATCGCCAAGCCCATCCATGAAGGCCTCGCCAGGAGCCAAGGCATCGCCGACAACGAAACCTTCACCGGCGATGAAACCTTCACCGGCGATCAAGGCCACGCCGGCTTCGTCTCCGGCTAAGACGAAGACGCCTAGTCAGTGAGCAGTGAGCAGCGAGCAGTAAGATAAGTGAAAAGGGCACGGTTAGGTCGTGCCCTTTTCGTTTTCGGGAGAAACGGTTAGGACCAAATGCCGGGAATGCTCGTCGCGCACGATGGACACTTGCCATCTTTCGGGACTTTCATCTGCTTGATGAGATAGCCATAGCGCTCGACTAATAATTCCTCGCAAGACGGACAATAAGTGTTCTCCCATCGCCCGACTCGACCGGGTAAATTACCCGCATAGACATAACGTAAACCTGCGGCGCGTCCAATTTCGCAAGCGCGCATCAATTGCTCCGCGGTGGTGTTCGCATTCTCAGTCATCCGGTAATCCTGATGAAACGCCGTGATGTGCCAGGGAATGTCGGGCGAAACCGAAGCGATGAAATCGGCCGCGCGTTTCAACTCAGCTTCAGAATCGTTGAAGCCGGGGATAACCAGCGTCACGATTTCTTCCCAGAAGCCGCGTTCGTGCACCATCTTCACAGTGTCGAGAATGTTGTCGACCACGCCTCCCAGCTGCCGGTAGTTGCGATCGCTCATCGACTTCAAATCGATCTTGTAGCAATCGGTCCACGGCCGCAAATAATCGAGCACTTGCGGTGTGGCGTTGCCGTTGGAAATGAAGGCAGTGCGAAAGCCGTTGGGCTTTGCTTGCTTGAAAACTTCGACGGCCCATTCCGCGGTAATCAGCGGTTCGTTGTAGCTCGAGCCCACCATCGACGCGCCATACGCGCGCGCCATCGCGACTAATCTTTCAGGTGTAGTGGGGTTGGGCGGTGATACGGCCGCGTCATCGCGCAGCGCTTGCGAAGTGAGCCAGTTCTGACAGTAAGCACAGTGCAGATCGCAGCCGAGCATGCCGAACGTCAGCGTGTCCGATCCGGGCAGCACGTGAAAGAATGGTTTCTTTTCGGTCGGATCGCACTGCAAAGCCGCGACATAATTCACCGGCACGCGCAGGCGTCCGCCTTCGTTGAAACGAACTTTGCAGATACCGCGCTTGCCATCCTTGATCAGACAACGGTGGCCGCACGCGAAACAGCGCAGTGCGCCGTCCGTAAGATGCTCGGTTAATTCCGGCGCGCCTTCGGCGGTCATCTCGTCCAGGACCGTAGCGAGTGAAGCTGCTGTGGCGCTGAGTGGCATAATCAGTTAATGCGGAGATTCCTTTGAGGGATTATACTCCTTTGG
>WNFC01000258.1_pt1 | contig 52548 bp, 40 predicted proteins | sample 5400541 | NCBI WGS metagenome assembly WNFC01 (sample SAMN13153342, study PRJNA577476) | soil metagenome | isolation source: 120 cm saprolite under Douglas fir tree site 2 hole 2 replicate 1 | place: USA:California | collected 2015-04-18
TTGAATTCGGAGTTGTGAAGTACGTGCTCCCGGCCGACGCGAGGCTCGGCGTGATTGGTGATTGGGGTACGGGTCTGGCCGACGCGGAGGCCATGCTGACAGCCCTCATCCGCAAGACCCGGCCCACAGCACTGATCCACCTTGGCGACGTCTATTATTCCGGCACTGTCGAGGAGGTTCGGAACAACTTCGTGGGCGCAATAGATCGCTCCTGCGCCAGAGCCGGAGTTCCGCGGCCGCCCGTGTTTACAATCCCAGGCAACCACGATTACTACTCAGGCGGAGTCGGCTTTTATGACTCAATCGACCAACTCAACGCTCATGACCAACGGCAGCAAGCAAGCTATTTCTGCCTGCGAACCGCGGACGATTGGCAGTTCTTGGGAATCGACACGGGTCGTTACGATCACATACCTGGCTTGGCATTCGAACCGTTTTATCGAGCCCCGCATTTGGGGCGGACGGATGTCACATGGGTTCGCGACAAACTGAGCAAGTCAGGTGACCTTCGGACAATCATGCTGAGTCATCACCAGCTGTTTTCTGCACGCTCACCTCTCAACGGCCCACTCTCGTTCAGGGATGAGTATTACAACTGGGATCTGAAGCACTCCTTTGAGGACTTCTTTCCCAAAATCGCTTTGTGGTTGTGGGGCCACGAGCACAGCTTGGCATTGTTCAAGTCGGGCATCTTAGGCGTGAATAAGTGCCGGCTTCTTGGCTGCAGTGCCTTCGAGCTCCCTGCCGGAGACGGCTATGACCCTCGCTTTGTGGAGGTCGCCTACGACGATCCAGTCGTGAAGCTCGGCATGGAGCAGCAGTGGCTGAACCATGGCTGCGCCGTGATCGATATGGCCGAGAAGGTCGTCGACTACTTCCAATTCCCGTCCTGGGGAGATTCAGTTCCCACCGATGCCGACCTTACTCACCTCACCTCAGAAAAGATCCTTGGCGGTCGCACAGACAATAGACATTGGTAGATCCCCGCGGGGGCACTGGTCACTCGCGAATGTGTCTCCCTGTAGACAAGTGTGGAGTGTCGCCAATCAACGGTCCGAGATCCGCCGTCATCGCTGATCTGGACAAACGAGGATCAAGCGGCCGTCCCATTACTTGACAAGCCGTGCCCGAAGCGCAAGGCTGTGGGGCCGCTAATGGCCGGACAGCGCAAGCCTAGGCATACCCTTGACGATTGATTCAGCGTCCGATGCGGCCCCATGTGAACAGGGGAGGCCAAGGCACTCAGACTGCCAAGCGACTAATGCGCGGCCCCTACGACTGGGGCAATACTTCGCGGTCACCGTCGCTGTGGGCGCCATCGGCCTTGGCATGTGGATGTTGGCCTTGAAATTCGCGTTTGGGGAAAACTGGGCGACAGCAATCTCTGTTGGCGCGTCTGGTTTCGCTACCTACACCGTCGGAATGCTCGCCCTAGTGGCGCTGTACAACTGGCTAAGTTGCAGATTCGGATGGCCGTACCTTTGGGCCATTCCAGCCAACAGTCACTTTTCGCTCGACCTCGCCATTCCTGCAGCGGTACTGGCTGGCATCATCGGAGGCTGGTTCATTTGGCAGTACTGAACCAGGTCGGAAAGCACCGAGTTGGCTACCGGAAACTCGAAATCGGCGTCCTGAGCAGTCTTACCCTCGTACTGTCCATGCTCTTCATCTGGGGGGTCTATAGGGCTCTAACTGGTGACATCAATCAATGCGCACCGCTCACCGCCAATAGCTCAGCCGGACCTCTACTTGCTGGCGTTACGATCCTAGGTTTTGTCGGAGGCCGGCCCACTGCATATGTTCGGAAGGTGATTCACCAGGCGCCGGCGGCAGTCAATAGCTCGGTAATCCGAACTGGTGGACTGCTGCAAATGGTTCTGGCGCTCTTCTTGATTGGGGTGGCTTGCCTTATTGGCTACGAGACGTATGCACTTCTCATGAATGGAAACCCTCCTCCGATCACCACCTACGTTCGTTGCGCGGCCGCTGACCACGCCTTTCTGCCGCCACAGCTGGCCGGGCTGCCTGCGGATGTTGCCGCCTTTCTGGTCGGGCTATTGATAGGTAACTGGCTGTGGTATCCAAGCGATGATTGGCTCTGGCGCCGGAAGGAATCCGATGCTGTCTAGGGTCGGATTCCTGATCCTGGTCGCCGTTTTGCCCGGAATGCTGCTTGTGGTTGCTGGTGTCGACCTCGGTTTGACTATTAAACGCCGCCACCCTGTCGGGTACTACCTCAATGAGTTCATGATTGCGTACCCCTGGTTCGCGGCCATATTGGCCGTTGTCTTTGGCGCAATGATCGCCCACTTTTTTCTGCACATTACCAACGGTTAATCGCTAAGACGGTTTGATCCGGCGCACATCTTCATGTGGGGTTGCAAACCAAAATCGCGGGCACGGGATTTCAACCAGGACAGCGAGCGACTCGAGTTGATCCGGCTAGCTCTGAGCGGACTGATCGTTTCGGGGGGTCATTCACACAAGGCGAACGTTCCAGAAGTCGCTGGCGAGCGAAGCACCGGTGAGGTAGAGGTAAGGCATCTCGCAGTATCCCTGCATGCCCCAACCCGTGCCCCACGAATTTCGTACGATGAAGCGTTGCTGGCCGTCGTCGTATCCCACCGCCAGGACTGCGTGGCCGCCGAGGACCTGTTCCGTTGCTAGAGGCATCGGCACGATCCCGGTCTGTGCCACCTGCGGACTCTCGAAACTTTCGTAAACCGTGAATCCAAATACGAACGGGAACCCCGAGGCGAGGCATCCCTTCATCTGGGCGAGCACGCGGGGCACTCGTTGGTATTGGACAGCGGCGTATTTCACGGCTTCGGTGTATGCCGCCTGGGGCGGCTTGACCGTTAATTTGTCATTCGGAGGGAACGGATCGCCGTCGTAAGGCCAGGTTGGATCCTCGCGGCAAACACCCTGGTGCGCGAGGCTCTTGATGCCGTCGCGGATTTGGGCGCCACTGTCCGAAGCGACAGTTCCCTCGAGGGCGCGCTCGTTGTAGTAGATGAACAGGCGCGATGGCGTGAAAGGCGCGGGGGTCGGCAATTTGCTCTTCATCTGGACGAACTCGTGGGCGGCAGCGATTGCGTTCGCGGTGCAGCTTCCGATTTGTCCTTGGTCGTACACCGGCGGGCAGTTCGGCCGGAGGTCAGCCTTTGCGGGAAGGCTAGTCAGAGTAGGAGGCGGTGCAGCGTAAAGATGGTCGCGCTGGTCTGGTAGGTCGCGAATCCAACCGTACCGAGCAATTGTGTAAGCCATCGCCTGAATGCCCTCCTACTCCCTAATTCCGCCGCTCTGACAAGACTTTGAAACTACTTATCGGTAGTGTCAAGTAGCTTGCTGTCCACTTGACGAGCCTCGGAACGGCAACTAATGTTTTTGGACGACCGAGTTCGTCGTCCGTCCGAACCCTGCTGACGCTTATGCAGGTCGCGGTCGGCTGGCGTACTCAATGGCAGTGAGCGAGGGAGGAGCCGGGCAATTTGATGCGGGCTGATTGCAACCCGAGACTCAACTGAGTTGGGAGCTTGTGAGCCTCAAACAAACGCAGGGGCGGCGCTGGCTACCAACTAGAGCGAGCACAAGGAGGAGAACGTGTCCGCAAATGAACCGGGCGACAGAATCGCCGTCCAGGCGGTGCAGGCCGCACTCACTGGAGCCGGGGCCAAATGGCAAGCCAGTGTGAACTTCTTGACGGAACTGCCGTCTCAACAGCGACAGTTGTACTTGGGTTTTACTCCGCCCGGCGACCTAACTCTTCAAATTCTCGAGGAGACCGGCAAGGGAGTCTCGGCCGGCCATCGATTGGGGCTCCAGGCGGCAGCATATCCAGCATCGTCTGATTGGCGAAACCGTTCGGGACACAACTTCATCACGCCGATCAGGGATCAAGGGGCATGCGGCTCTTGCGTCGCCTTCGGCACGACGGCCGCTGTGGAAGGCACCCTTCGCGTTCAGCGCAGCGATTCGACCCTTGCCGTCGATCTATCGGAGGCATCCCTGTTCTACTGCATCGCCGCCTCCCAAGGTCGCAACTGCTCAACGGGATGGTGGCCGCAAGACGCGTTGACCGGCTATCAGAATCTCGGCGTGCCCGACGAGAGTTGCTTTCCCTATACCGCAGGCAACCAGGACTGTTCGCAATGCGCCGATTGGGCCCCGCGCGCAACCAAGCTCACGAGCTTCCATGCTGTCACGACGGTCGCCGACATGAAGACCTGGCTCTCGAGCCGAGGTCCGATGTCGGCATGTCTGAGCGTCTATGACGACTTTTTCAGCTATACAAGCGGGGTCTATCACCATGTCACCGGAAACCTCGCCGGCGGTCATTGCGTCTGCTTCGTCGGCTACGACGACACACAGACCTGCTGGATCTGCAAGAACAGCTGGGGTACAGGCTGGGGTGAATCGGGTTTCTTCCGGATCGCCTACGGCGAATGCGGCATCGAGGGCATGGTGCATGCCGTCGACGGGATTGTTGAGGGTCCTCCTCGACCAGGATGTCTGCCGGGAGTCTTCAGAGCCGCCATCCCCGCCACGCCGCCGCCCCGCTAAGGTACTTCTGGGGGTAATCCATCACAAAGTTCGTCGACGGCCGTAATCGCGGAGCATCAATTGACGCCGAGTTGGGCGAAACGATCCTGGTTCGCCTCGATGAGACACCGACATCTGGGTACCGTTGGGCGGTCGACCACCTCGACAAACAGGTCCTAGCAGCCGAGGGGTCCGACTTCGAGCTGCCCGCGAACGCGTCGATCGGTGCCGCGGGCCAAAGGACATTCACCTTTAGAGCTACCGCTCGTGGCACCGGTCGTATCGCGCTCGCACTCATGCGTAGGTGGGAGCGTCCCGCTGCCGCAGTCGATCAGTTCGAGATTTCGGTCCGGGTCGGCGAACGCCACTAGGGATCCAAACCGTCGCCCGGCGCTTGTCGACGGGGGCCAGTGGTCGGCGCTGTACAGCGAAGGCGCGACGAAGGCGGTAAGCGTGGGCCGATAGCCACGGCAGGGCCCAGCGATGCATTCTCCAGCACAGTCCAACGGCTGCTTTGACGCTCGATTTCCCGTGTCCGGGCACGGTCTGTAGGCTTGGACCAATCTCTACGTAACCAGTCCGGCGGGGGTTGTCAAGCCTTTGTCATGGGCTTGACAGTTCTGTCCAGTGACTCTTCACTCCCTCCGAGTAGGCCCCACCCCGGGGTCGTTTGATCGGAGGTATTTGCGATGCGCTTGTTGCTTTTCGTAGTCCTTTTGGCGGCAGTGATGGTCGGGGTCTTCGCCGTCACCGCTCAAGCCGACTTCCCGTCCTGCTGCTAGATCGAATTCCGGGCGGGCAGGAGACCGACTCTTGCCCGCCGTTTCTAATCGCTTGCCGAGTTGCCGCCTCTGCGAATATGCTCTTAACAGCTTTGGGATCTCAGGCACGCCGGCGTGGGGTAGGGCTGCGCATCCGCCCCGAACTCGTCCGACAAGCACGCCATGAGGCTGGGCTCAGCCTGGCGCAGGTCGCACGCAGCGATGTAAGTCGAACTGCAATTCACCTCATCGAAACTGGCAAAAGCCGCCCGTCACTTGCCACCCTTCAATTAATCGCTGACCGAACGCGCAAGCCGGTGACCTTCTTCCTCGAGGAGGGACAAGAACAGCACCTAGATTCCGAGAGTTTGCGCCAGGCGGATCCTCAGCTCGATGGCCTCGAGTTAGCGATCGCTGAAGAGAGGTTCGACGACGCGAAGACGGAAGGGCGGCACCTGCTGGACGTCGTCACTCAGCCCACCGTGCGCGGCCGAGTCTCGATTCAACTTGCCCAGGCATACCTACAAACCGCAAATGTTGAAGAGGCGCTGCCCCTACTGACCTCAGCCCGAGCCATCTTCGAAGATCAGGACGACAAGTGGATGCTGGCCGACTGCCTAGACTGGCAGGCCGCGGCAGAGCATCTGCTTGAAAATCCTGCCGCCCTATCGGTCGCCCATCAAGCTTTGCAACTCGCTCGATCACTGCACCCTGCCCCAGCTCGGACGCTTGTCCGCATCTACGGCCGTATCGGATCGATCTGCGTCGCTCAACACAATTGGCGCGAGGCCATCATCGCCTATCAACAGGCAGTTCAAGCTGGGGCAGGGCTTCTTGACATGAGTCGGCTTGCAAAGATGTACAACGATCTCAGCATCGCATATAGACGCATCGGGAACCTCAGCAGTGCACTCGATTTTGCGCGCAGGTCGGTTTCGATTCATGAACTGCTGCAAGATCGGTTGTCCATAGGGCGGGCGGAGACTAACCTGGCGCTTGCGTTGCTGAGGCAGCGCGACAACGAGTCGGCCTCGGCCCACCTCGATCGAGCACTAAGCCTATTCATCGAAGCTGATCAAACGCGAGGTAGAGCGCACATCCTGCTTGCGCAGGCGGAGCTTCTTCGCGATCGGGGCGATCTTACGGAGGGGCGAGCCAAAGCTGAGGGAGCCGCGGAATTGGCACGGAGCCTCGGCGAAGAAATGTCTCTTTCAGAGGCTAGTCATATTCTTGCCACAATCGCAGCGGAGGAAGGTAATGATGAGCTGGCCGACGAGCTATTCAGCGAATCGATTAGCTCCGTTGAGAAACTTGATGTACCTGAGCGACTAACCACGGTGCACGCCGCCTACGCCAAGCTGTTGGAGAAGAGAGGCGACGTTGCAGGGGCACTCAAACACTGGCGCAGAGCGGTGGCGGCTACTCATCCAGAAGCAGCCGGCGACGAGGTTGGGGAGACTGTGACCTCTGATCAATCTGATACAGCCAAACCGGGTCTGGTAACTGCGGCCACCAACCAGAGGCGCCGAGCACGAATGGCGGCAAAGCGATCAGCCTAACCTGAGCGGCTCGACCCTATTCTCCGGCTGAGTGGAGACACAGGCTGTGATCCTGCCGATTGACATCAGCGAAGCAATCAGCTCAAGCGATATTTCGGGCCAGCAGCTGATATCGCTCCAACGTTCTTCAACCAGCCCCGTCTTTCTCGCTGCCAGGGCAGTCTCCTTCGGCACTTTGGCGCCTGCAAACGGGGGAGAGTCTATGGGCTGTAGCCTTGAGTTCATTTTTCACGGGCATGTCGATAAACTTCACAGCGGCTGGAGTGACTCTTGATATAGTTCGTCTAGTCTCTCAAGGCTGGTCGGGCTGAACGCTCTCAGTAATACTCTGGATCGACTCGGAGCTCGAAACCGCGAGTGGAACACGTCCATCGTGGGGTCGGCCGCGGCGCTCTTTACTGCTCGATGCGTTATATCCGGATTGCTACTAGCCCTAGCCGCCATCACCTGGGCGGTGGTGTATACATCGGCACTCGTAGTTGGCGCAACTCAACCGGCGATTTGAGAATCCGTATACCCATGGGCCAACAGGGACAACACCTCACGTTGGCGCGGGCCGGCGCGCAAGGGTTCCTTCGCAGCCACGCGGAATGCCCTCCACGTAACGAAAGAGCCCCCTTCAGTCACGGATCGGCGGATGTTTAGTATGAATCAACGACATCACAAATGATGACTTGACAACCCTGCGCCTGCGCGCGAAGGTGAGGCGCCAAGGTTTTAAGGTCGAGGCGAATACCCGTATGCATTGCTGTGGAACCCAGCGACCACTACAGGAAAGAACAAATGGCACCCGCATCCGACCAACCGCCGTCGTTAATCGCTGATTTGGTCTGGGGCCTCGGCGAGGAGCCGTTGGGTGGATTAAGTCGCGAGTATCACAGCACCGCAAGCCTGCCTGCTGTATGAATAATTGCACCCGCGGGATCCGGCGCGCATAAGCTAGCATCAGGCAGCGTCGCAGCTTAGGAGGAACAGGAACGTGCGCACCCTGACGCAAACGCAGAGTCATCCTCGAGAGCCAGCCTCCGGCCTCGCTCACTCTAAAAAGGAGGCGCTAGCGGCGGAGCATCGTCGGCATTCCATCCCGCATTTGCAGCTTGCAATTGGCAACCAAGCCGTCCAACGGATGCTGGCGACTCGTGCGGAAGGATGGCCAGCCGGACCGACCGCTGCGGCATCAGCTCAACTGGGGCACGATTTTGGCAAGATCCCCATATATCCGCTTGCCGCAAGACCCATTCAGACCAAGCTAACGATCAGCAAGCCAGGGGACGAATACGAGCAGGAAGCGGACCGGATCTGCGCTCAGGTGATGGCGACGCCGGTATCTCCTGCGGTTAGCGACGCGCCGCCGCCCATCCAGCGCTTCTCAAAACAATCGAATGGGCAGACGGCGGCGCCCGCGAGCGTAAGCCAAGCCCTTGCCAATCCCGGCAGGCCACTCGATCCTGCGTTACGGCAGGACATGGAGCAGCTCTTCGGCCACGACTTTTCGAGCGTACGGGTGCATTCTGGCGGAGCCGCCGAGCGATCGGCGCGGGACGTCAACGCTAACGCCTACACGGTGGGACACGACATGGTGTTTGCTGAGGGCCGGTTCGCGCCTGGGACTCACGAGGGGCGCCGTTTGATTGCGCATGAGCTGACGCACGTCATTCAGAAGGGACCAGGGGCCGGGGTCGTGCGTCGGCAGCCGGCCTCGCCGACCGAGGTTCCGATGGAAGCGCACATCCGCGACGAACTCGAGCGTGAATTGCCCGCGGACGCGGAACAGCAAATTCTGGGACGGAAACGCGAGCTTGTCAGGATGTTCTCGCGGTTCAATGAGTGGGATGCCATGGCACTCCATGGCCGTTTGATCGCGCGTGCCCTAGGCGATTCTCTCGCGTCCCTCTTTCACCAGCGTCTCGCCACGCCGACGAGGGACCTGTTGCTCGGGATTCTTTTGCACCGGTCCCGGCGTGGAGACGAGCCTGCGCTCGAGTTCACCGACTCAGCAGACCGATTTCTCGAGAGCCTGGAAGTCATTGTCCCGTCGCATCGGATTTTGTTGGACGCCGTGCAGCATCCGGAGGAGACGGTCACGCTTCAACTGTGGAATAGTGCTCCATTCCCACCAGCAATGGATTTCAGCGCGACTTTGATCGTAGAGCGTGAGGGGACAACGGCGCAGGTGGATCAACAACCCAGTCCCGTCGCGAAGCAAATTGTCCCATGGACCCAGCCGATCAAGGTGGGGTTTATGTTCAGCGTCACGTCGCAGAAGGCTGGCCTTCATCGAGTGACTCTCAAGGTCCTGGACAGCAAGCAACAAGTGGTTCGGATCATTCGCCAAACATTCGAGGTCGAGACGACGATCCCGCAAGATTTGGCGTCGCTTAAGGATAATCCGCAGTACGCCGACAGCGTCGTCACGGCGTTCTACGACCCTGACCGTCACGACCCTGACCGTCCGCGGCGGCAGCACGGCTTGTCGACATGGATTCCGGTACAGTACACCGACGGCACAATCATCGATTTGAACTTCTCGGATTTCAGTCCAAGCGGGAGCGCCACACCATTTCGCTGGGACAACGGCAAAATTTTCCCCGAGGACATTACCCCAGTCACGGCTCCGAACCTGACCGCTGTCAAGCACGCTGTGGACTTGTGGATTGACGATTACAACGTTCTGTTCATTATTCAGGCGTTTACCGCGGTTGTTTACCCGACCATCACCGGAGTTCCGATGCGTGTGGGGCCGGCGCCGGAGGCCACGATCCCGACCGCGCGCCAGCGTCCGCGTGCATCCGTGCCGGTCCGTCCGGGCGCACCGAGCCCAGGGGCGCCTCCGCAACCCGCCGTGGTGGCGCCGGCAGTACCGGTTGAGGCCGCCGTTCCGCCGACAGGAGGAGTGGGCGGAGGTGGCCCAAGCGCCCCGACCCCCAGCGCCCCCATCGGTGGAGCCATGCGTGTGAACGTGACGCAAGGGGCAAGGATCTTGGACACGGATGCGTTCATTGCTTTGGACAGAGCGCGCCAACCCGGCGTCACGCCTTCTCTCTCACGTGGGGAGCAGGCAATCGTAGCAGCAACCCAAGGCCGCCCGATAGTCGCCACGCCGACGACCGTAGGGCAATTCAACGCTGCCGGGGTGCGCGGCACCGTGCCTGTGGCGCGACTCATACCCCACACTCCCGCAATCCGCCGGGCGATCCTCCAGGACCTGGAGAGGGCGGGGGTTGGCGGCGCCGGCAGCGGGGGTCCTGCCGACCGGGAGATTGTGGCTGAGGCACTTCTGGCCCAAAGCGATCCCGGCGTCGTGCCGGTCTTCCAACCGGCAGAGCGTGCGATCATCAATGGTCTGGCTCGCCTGGCCAAAATAGATCCCGCTCGACTGCCAAAAGGCTATAACGTTGCAGAGTACCTTCGCTATGAACGGGGTGTTGGCGTGTTCGCTGTGACGGTCCGTGGGCGTGTACTGATCGTCCGTCCGATTCAGCCGATAGGACCCCGGCGGTGAGGTTCATCAAAAGGCGGACTTTGTTTTGAAGTGCAACCCCCAAACGGCTTGAAGACCTAGGACCGCAAGAGGCGGGCTTCGTAGATCACACCAGCCGGAGCGCAGGCCTGTGTCTCAACCATCATCCACGACGGCCTCAAGATGCTTCTGATTGCGAATACAGGCGGAGCGAGTCCGGCGATGGTGGCGATTACCGGCCCCGCGCCGGCGGCGATTGCTGCCCCGACAGCCAGCACCGACACGATCGCGGTTTCTGCCTTCGCCAACCTGGCGTCGCGAATCGCGCCTCCATACTCGGAGGTCCACCTCTCAAAATCCCTCCCCGCCGCCCGCAAGGCCGCCTCACGGGCGGGGAGTCCTTCTGACAGCAGGCTGGGAAGGACGTGGTCTTCCCAGTCGTGCAGAAGCGTCGTTGAACGCCGGAACGACTTCTTCCGCCGGAGCTTGAGCAGCTCCTCGAGCGGAACATTCGCGTCCGGTACCGGCACGTGCTTCAGGATTTCAAGGGTCAGTAACTCTGGCCCGACAACCAGGTCCCGAGGCAGCCTCTCGTATCGCTCACGGGATCCGTAGACAGGAACTGCGGTCACATGATCGACGTCCGGCGGCTTGAATTCATCAGGCTTGTGGCGGATCAGGTATTGCCCCTGAAGGCGAGTCTCCCACGGCTTGTCTCCGGACATTAGTGCAGCCATGCCTTCGCCGGCACCTGGCAATGCTCGCTCCCGCCAGCCTTCAAATTCGCCTGCATCCCATGGGTACCTGACAGCCGCGTCTTCACGCGCAAGACCGTCCACCTCATCGGACAGCCTGGCGATCTCCTCGTTGTCGATGTCCGCGATCGCCTTATTCGGTATAGGCACGAAGATCCGGTCGAACATCAAGACTGCCTGGCGGAAGAGCGGCGTTCGATGGTCGAAAATGGATTAACGTCCCCCAGTACTCGTCCTTCATGTGTTCGTTTCAACACTTGCGCTGACGTGATAGACGACTTCCTCGGTCGAGCCGCGATCGTCGCCGGTCGGCACGACGAACTGGACCACGTCGATGCTCGACTGAGGATGCGTAAGAGCGTAGGCGTCGGCCAGGCCTTTGGCGCCGGCGAGTGTCGTGACTTGATCGATCGGGTGCAAGTCGTCAGGCGGCTCGGGGCGGAACGAATCGAGGGCCATTGGCTCGGGCGGAACTGCCACCACCGACACTCGGGCCGCGATATCTGCGCGCTCCTTTGGAACCATTGGATCGGGCGGCCTGGCGGCCGGGTTGAGGGCCCGCACGACGATTGTCTTAGAAATCGAGCTTGCCCCATAGGAGCCGTTGAGGTACTTGACCACGTTGTCCCATGGATCGTTGATCTTCCAGTTTTTGGCACCTCCTCCGACCACAGGGACGAAGTGCATGGGCACCGCTGCCGAGTGGATGCACAGCATCGCGTACTTATCGGGCGTCGGCAGCGCGGCTGCGATCAGGTCCGAGCGCATCCCAGCCCATGACCCCACCCAGGCGAAGCGCTCAGGCCAGAGCCGGGCCAGGGCATCGTCGGGTAGATAGTCAAACGTCCCAGTGGGGTCACGCTGAAAGATCCCGCCATGGGCGAACATCGCTTCGTCGATCTCCGCCGGATTGATCTTCCCCAGCCGGCCCACGTTGCGACCATCGCCAGCCTGGTATCGAAGCAACCGTAGTCCCCGATCGTGCCAAGCGCAGGACCGTAGCGGAGTGGATGGTTGCGCCAGTGCGGATCGCGCTCGGAATATCCCATTCAAACCCTCACGTCTAGCCGCCGCCGGCTCCGATGGCTTGCGCAAGGCGATTCACCTGCGATAGTAAAAACGCACTCAAGATGATGGCGGTGGTGCTCATCCACGGCTCTTACCACGAAACGTCGTTGACTACGGAGCCCGGAACCTCAACCGCAAAGACTGCGAATGCGAGCGATGCCGCGAACATCGACAACCATGGCCATTGTCGGATTGATTTGACCGGAAGCGACAAGCCTTGACCCGGGTGGGCCGCAGAGGCGCCGACCCAAACGACGATCGGAGTTGCTGCAAGGAACGCCAAGAGCATGAACCACTGGTATCGGTGTCCAGAAGCCGCTGGAATCACCGCAAGGATCGCCAGATACGTGGCCATGACCTCAGTCGGAATGTACGTGCCGATTGAGTCAAGCGCCCGACCAAGCGTTGGAGCTACTCCGCCCAGCACCGGCGGCGACGGAGGCGCTTGCGGAGCAGGCGTTGGCGTTGTCCCCAGAGTTTCAGGCGCGCCGGCGCCGGCGCTCCGGGCAGCCTCTGTTGTGGCTATCGAGATAGACGCTCACGTAACTCCTCCTCTTTCGAACTCACGTAATCGGAATCGCGGAAACCCGGTGCGCGCTCCGTCTTCAGGCGGGCTACGCGGGGAATGGCGGCTGTCAAGTAACGGCTTGACACCGCAGCCAAGGCTGTTCATGATCGCGTCACAACACGCGTTTCGGCTGGAAACGGGTGTGGGGGAGGAGTGAGCACCCGTACGGCTTCGGAATCGCGTGGGTCAAGGCGGCCGCTGCAGTCTGGTCGGTCGCAAGAAGACATGAGTCTTGGGTTGCTGCGCGGCTTCGAACTGACGTCGAAGCGGAGAGCCATTCGACTTCCCTTGGGCGCACAGCGACTCCTGGCGTTTCTCGCGCTGCATGACAGGCCCCTGCAGAGGGGTTACGTGGCCGGCACATTGTGGATGGGGGCCAGCGAGGCGCGGGCCCAGGCGTGTCTCCGTTCAGCGCTGTGGCGGCTCCGCCGGCCGGCTGGGTCACTGGTGCTCAGCAGTGGCACCAAGTTACAGCTGTCCCTGACTATCCCCGTCGACTTCCGCCAAGCGGCCCAGACCGCCCGGCGCGTAATCGGCGATCGGGGAACCTCCAAGCCAGGCGATGTTGACGAGCTGATCAGCGCCGGTGAGCTCCTCCCGGATTGGTATGACGATTGGGTGCTGATCGAGCGTGAGCGCATGCGGCAACTTCGTCTGCATGCCCTGGAAATCCTCTGCCGGGGACTGACCGCAACTGGCGACTTTGGGCCTGCTGTGGAGGCGGGTCTCGCGGCCGTTGAGGCTGAACCGCTGCGCGAAAGCGCCCATCGCGCATTGATTGAAGCCCATCTTGCCGAAGGCAATCGGAGCGAGGCGATTCGCCAGTACAAGGCTTTCAAAAAGCGCCTGCACATTGAACTTCGACTTGAGCCGTCCATGGAACTTCGCCAACTGGTCCTTGGCCCAGGGAATGACGCGACGTCATGTTGAAAGGTCTGTTCCTCTCTAATCCCGTGACGGGGCGGCGTGATCGTCGTTAACACTGCCCTCGGCCTAAGCAGCTCCGGTTTGCTCCGCCAGAAAGAGGTTGATCCAAGCACGGACCCTTTCGCACACCTCATCGGGGCTGGCGGCCGCCGTCACAAAAAGCTCGGGATTCGAGACGTCAACTGTCTGCGTGATGCGCGCCCGCAACCCGCTCACCTCGGGTCGCTCCAGCCAGATCCGCACCACGATGGCGCCGGTCCGCTCCAGCGGCACTTGCATCCCCACCACACTCGGACTGCGCCCGTCACCGAAGCGTTATCGGCCCGTCAGCGAACCCATCATGCTCTCCAATTGTCCTGAGGGTTCTAGGCCGAGCTCGCTGTGCAATAGCTTGCGGAAAGACCGATATTGGCCCAGCGCCTCGGAGTGATTACCCTCGCTCAGGTGAGCGGCGATCACCGCTCGATGAGCACTTTCACGCAAGGGCTCCGCCTGAACGGCAGCCAGGCCGGCCGCGATCGCTTGCCCTGAACGGCCCTCGGCTGTAAGCCGTAGACAGAGCTTCTCGAGTGCGTGGAGCCGCAGCTGGCGCAGCCGCTCTCGGTCGATCACGACCCAGTCGTCGTCCCAGAAGGGAAGCAGGTCTCCTTTGAGGTTCGCATCGTCGTAATCGCCTTCTGAACACCTTCCCGTTCCAAGCAGACGCTCGGCTTGCGAGCTCATCTCCCGAACGTCGACAGTCACTCCCGCAGCGAGTTGCAGGGTGGTGCCGTTGCTTTCCACAACCTCGACGCCGGGCTTTCGTGATCGCCATATCGTCGTTCGAAGGTTGCCGTTGGCCCGCTCCTCCGTGGCGTTACACCACAAGATTCCGGCCGCTGAATTCCGGCGCAATGGACGTTCGTTCAAAGAAAGGAGGGCAAGCAATCGCTCTGCGCTGCTCGGCAATGAGACCGGTCGGCCCCCCGCTGTGAGCTGGAAGCCCATCAGTAACTGAATGCGCACAGGAAGGTGGCGGGCAGCTTGTCCGCCGTCACGCCCAACCTGTCTGGCGGTCGACGTTGCCAGCACGAGGGGAGCCTGCACATTCGCGATCACCGCGCCATGTCGCCGAACGTCACAGTGGCGTCACTGTGGCTGGCGGTTTCGGCAGAGACGATGAGTAACAGGCTGGTGACTGTCGCGCATACGCAGGCCCAACGATTGCGAGACGACTGGCGTTAAGACTTACAGCCCGATGGGTAGGCTGCGCCTCCGTGGCCAGTGAGTGAGTACACCGCTCTCCGAGAGGTCAGCAATGCGATCGTTGCGCGTCTCACGGTTGAGTTCACGGCCGAGCCGCTCCTCAACGCGCTTCTTGGGATGGGTTACGTGATCTCGCTACGGACTCCGGCTGAGATGCTTTCCGCGGCTCCGCAGCAGACTGGGCTTTCGGTCTGGCTGTACGAAGTCAGTCGTGCCGAGTTTCTGAACAACCGACCCCTCGAACGGGTTGGCCCCGATCTCGTCAGGAAGGCACCGATCCCGGTCAGCCTCCACTACTTGATGACGCCGATCGCGGACGACTCAGCGAACGAGCAATTGATTTTGGGAAAGGTCCTGCAAGTCTTCAATGACGAACCCGTCTTTCGCGTCAATCCGGCCCATCCCGAATTGACAGACGAGGTAAGGGTTGCACTCGAGAACCCTGGAATGGAGGTGCTGTCCAAGCTCTGGAGCGCTCTGACCGAGCCGTACCGCCTGTGCGCAAGCTACCTCGCTCAGACCGTGAACATTCGCTCCGCCGAGGAGCCCATGCATCGGCCGCCAGTGCTGCAGAAGATCGCGGGCTACGAACAGGTCCTGTCCTCAACGTGATGGCTCCAGCCGGAAGCCGAATCGTTACCACGGACATCGCGACCTACACGGTTGTCGACGACCTGATCACAGTCCTACAGGCGTTCATTGTTGGCAGCGCGGTCGATGAGCTGACCGACCAGCCACCTTTGGAACCCGTGCGGGTGGCTGCCACCTTGCAGGGTGTCAATCCTCTGGCGCCTGGTGAGGGACGGCGATTCAACATCACCGTCGGCAACGGCGGCACCTTTGCGCTATCCGGCATCGCGGAACGGTCCTTTCCGAACCACGCCGTCACCGTCTACCACGTCGACCTTGTCGTCAGCGCTCCGGGATATTTGGAAACGCCGATTTCAGTCCTCGTGCCTGCGGCGGCTACCTTTCCGTTGCCTCCGATCCGGGTCAACTTGCGCCGCCCGGCGGTTTGGCTCGAGGGCAGAACGGTCGACGGACTGGGCGCCCCGGTCCCAAACACGATCGTGTCGATGGTCGCGCCCGCAGGCCAGGTCGGTCTTCATGCACCCCTGAGCTTCATTCATGGTGGCCTGACTCCCTTCGCCGAGATGTTGCCGACCCCGGTCGGCGCTCCTCTGCCCCTCTGGCGCGACGCGTTCCGGGGGGAGCTCGATTTGTGGCTCGGGGCCCGGAATAACCTTGCCCTGGGGAGCCTCATACGTCTCATTTCTGCCCCCGGGACGGAGTACGTCGTGGTGGCCGCCCTCCCGGGGCCGACCAACATGAGCCAGCCCGGTCGTGTGGCCCTGAGCGCGCCCATATCCTTCGACCACCGCCAATCGTCGAATTCGGCCCAGCCGATGAATCCGGGGGCGCCGGGACCGAGCACCACCCTCGCTGGCGCCGCGTACGCCGGTGACGAGGTCGTTTTCCTAACTAGTTCCGCACCTTTCAGCAGCGGACAGGTGATACGGATCAATGATCCCAATCCCAGCCTCATCGAATGGCGGATTTTGAGTCAGCCCGAGGCCTTGTCGAATGCGCCCGGAGGCTTCTATCGGCTTGGACCGGTGGGAAGGTCGGTGACGCTGCAAGTACATGCCGTGCCGCCCGCTCTTCCGATTCCACCGGACGTCATCCACGTGGTCGATTACGCGCAGCAAGACAACGTGCTGAACCTGAGAGTCAGCTAGGTAGAGGAGGACGACGTGGGCAACTACCAGTCACCCGGGGTCTATGTCGAGGAGGTCGAGCTCGGCACCAAACCAATCGAAGGCGTCGCCACCAACATCGCCGGCACCGTAGGAGTTACCGTCCGCGGTCCCGAGAACGTCCCCGTGCTGATAACCAGCTACCCGCAGTTCACGCGCATATTCGGTGGCCATCTGGACTCCTTGGCGAATCCCAGCACATGGTTTCTGCCTCACACCGTCGAGGGCTTTTTCCAGAACGGCGGCCAGCTCATCTACCCGGTCCGCATCGTCGCCGATCGCGCGACCAGGGCGTCCATGACTTTGATGGATCGAGGATCGGCAAGCGCCTATTCCTCACATCTGGTCATGAGCGCGCAGCCCGGCGACATCTACGCGCTCCTCGAAGACATCACCGGACTAGGAGCTGGTAGCTGGCTTCGCGTTGACGATGGCGCGGGCACCGAGTATGTGAAGCTCACGACCGCCCCGTTCCCGGTACCCGTTGCGCGGCGGCAGACCCTCCGAACGCCAACGTACTTCGGATACGGAACGAATGCTCAGGTGACACAGCTGCCGGCGATAGCGCCTTCAGGCCTGCCGACCGTCCACCTTGCCTCAGCCACTGTGGTGGGCGCAAACCAGATCAGGCTCGACGGCGTGCCGGCGGGGCTGGCGACGGGTGACTTCGTTCGCATTCAAAGCCAGCCGCCCTATGTTGACGAATACGCCGTCGTTGAGACGGTACCCGCCAACCCGGCCGACACCACCATCACCCTGCGCGGTAGGGTGGCGGCGCCGCACGCGATAAACGCCAACGTCGACGTAATGGCCGAAAACGCTGTTGGCCCTACGGACAACCTGAGTCAGGGCGCGGCCCAGGGCACGAGTGTGCTCGTCCTCAACGGTGGCGGCATCGCCCCCGGCACTGTGATACGAATCGGTGGCCTGCCTGCCGCCGATGTACAGGCGGGCTACTACACGATTGCCGACTTTCGCGCGGTGACGCTGGCATACCCGGCACTCGGGGACCACGCCGACGGCGAGACGGTGAGGGAGATGGGCTTTGTCGCCGGCGGTTACGTCAAGCAGTTGGCGGTGGATAGCGTGGTCGGCGCCTCCACCATCAGGATTGCCAACCGAGCTGGAATCAACGTCGGTGACTGGATCCAGATCGGAATCGCCCCCGGATCCGAGTTCGCGCTCGTCGCGGGAGTACCGAATGCTCCGGCGGACGTCGTCCAGCTCCAACAGCCGCTGCGACTCGTCCACCATCTCAACGATCAAGTCGCGCAACAGGCGATGAATCCAGGCAACCAGACCACGTTGCTCCAGGACCTGCCGGGCGGAAGTCGCATGGTTCTTCTGTCTGACAACGACCCTCAATTCGCAGCCGCTGCGATGGTCGCGATCGGCGTTGCGAGCGCGACGGCTCCTGAGTATGGGCCGCTCGAGGCGGTGCTCGCGCCCGCGATGGTGGAGCTCGACCAGACAACTGTCCCGGCCAATCGGTTCTCCGCCGGACACGCTCCAGATGCATCCGCCGCCTTGCGCCAACAATTGTTTGACCTGGAGGCCTTGGATCGCGGGGACTGGGGGAACGAGCTCTGGGTGACCGTCAAGGACGAGAACCCACCCCTGGTTCAGACAACATCGTCTGGAGCCATGCCGGCCAGCCCGGTACCGCTGGCTTCCACGAGTGGTATCGAGCCTGGTGCGCTGCTCGAGGTCATCGATTTCAGCACCCAGCTCACCGCTGCGACCACCGGTGGTTCCAGTGAGATCACTGTGAGCGCCTTCGCCGGGCTCGTGGCCGGAGACATACTGAGGATCGATCGCAACAATCCGGAGTACGCTACCGTGGCGGTCACTCCGATCAGCGCCTCGGTGACCCTCACCCAGCCCCTCGTGCACGCTCACGGAGCGCGTGAGTGGGTCGACCGGATGGACGCCACCGGTCTGCCGAAGATGGGCAAGGTTGCCCAGAGGCTGGGCTCAAACCAGGTCGTCTTCGGCGGCGGCGGGCTGGCGTTCCCGGTCCCGGCTGGAGCAGTCGTGCGCAGTCGGGAATTCCAGCTGACGGTCCAGTGGATCAAGTCGGGAACGGCCGGCAGGCCCCGCCTAGTCGAGTCCGAGACTTATCGGTTCCTGAGCCTCGACGATCGGCACAGCCGCTATATCGGGAACATCCTCGGCAGTACCTCCGGGCCGCTCCGCCTTTGGGATCGCCGAACCGAGGGTCAGTCGGACATGGTCAGGTTTACCGACCCCGCCACGCCCGACGAGACAGAGGCTGACTTGAGGCTCGGGCCGGACCTCATCTTTGAAACACTCCCCAGCGGACGTGTTCAACCTGTCGCCAGGCGGCTCAGTGGTGGCGCTGACCTAAACGCTTCGATAACCGACGCCGATTACGTGGGCGTCGACGATGTCGACCCGCTGAGCAGGACCGGGCTGTACTGCTTGAAGAGCCAGGAGGAGATTAGCCTGGTGGCGATCCCAGGGCGTGTCAGCGAGTTCGTTCAAGGCGAGGTCATCAACCATTGCGAGCTGATGCGTTACCGCGTGGCATTCCTCGACTCAGTTCCGGGCTCCGATCCGACCGGTGCGGCAATCCCAGCCGTGCAGGCCCAGCGACAGCAGTTCGACAGCAAATATGCCTCCCTCTATTACCCGTGGCTCCGCGTCGACAACCCGTTCGTTGGTGCGCCACTCGAACCGGCCCAGATCTCCGTCCCACCCAGTCTCCACCTGATGGGAATATGCGCTCGCACCGACGTCAATCGCGGGGTCCACAAGGCCCCGGCAAACGAGGTGATCGCAGGTATCGCCGGCCTGCAGCGCTCGCTCACCAAGGGTGAACAGGACGTGCTCAACCCGTACCCGATGAACGTCAACGCGCTGATGGACTTCCGACTCCACGAGCGAGGCTTGCGCGTTTGGGGCGCGCGGGTGATAACGAGCGACGAGGAGTGGAAGTATCTCAACGTCCGTCGTCTCTTCAACTTCATTGAGCGGTCCCTTGAGCTCGGCACCCAATGGGTTGTGTTCGAGCCGAACGACTTCAACCTCTGGGCGCGTGTCAGTCGAAGCATCAGCGACTTCCTCACCGGGGTTTGGCGGAGCGGCGGGCTAATGGGGAAAAAGCCCGAGGAAGCGTTCTTCGTCAAGTGCGATGTATCGAACAACCCGCCATCGGAACGGGAAAACGGTCGCTTGAACATTCTCGTGGGAATCGCTCCAGTTTTCCCGACCGAGTTCGTGATCATCCAGATCGGTCAGTGGCAGGGCGGCTCATCCGTGACCGAAGGCTGACATGAATCAGAGGAGGAGTTAAGCGCGATGGCGATAGCGAGGATTGATCCGTATCTCGGTTTCAATTTCATGATCGAGATCGAAAGCTCTGTGCTCGGAGGCTTCGCTGAAGCTGCAGGGCTTACGCAGGACACGGACGTCGTGCCGTATCGAGAGGGAGCTGATTTTCAGCTCAACGTACGGCAGCTGATGGGTCTCCGCAAGTACAACAACATCACCCTCAAGCGCGGCTACACGACCAGCCGCGCGCTCTGGCAGTGGCGACTGAACATCATCAATGGCGTCAACGACCGGCGCAGTGGGAGCGTCGTGCTCCTCGACGAGCTTCGCAATCGAGTCGTCGAATGGCACTTCGAGAACGGCTGGATGAGCAAGTACGAAGGGCCCTCGCTTAATGCGAAGGGCAATGACGTGGCCATCGAAAGCATCGAGATCGTGCACGAGGGCCTGCGCATTGTTGCCTAAAGGCTGCTCGAGGCGCTGAGGCGATGATCGGCTACCGGACTCCGGGCGTCTATTACCAGCGTGCGGACCTGGACACGGGACTGATCCCCGGCCTTCGCACAGATGTCGCCGGCCTCGTTGGCATCGCGGAGCAAGGGCCAATTGATCAGCCCGTTCGCGTGACCTCGTGGCGGCAGTTCGCGTCCGTGTTCGGAGGCTTCGCGCCCGAAGGCCTGATGGCCTACGCCGTGCGGGCTTTCTTCGAGAACGGCGGCCGCGTGTGCCACATCGTCCGTACGGCCTCCCTACCGAGCACCACCTCGTCGGCGCCGGGCGTGACCCAGCCGGCCGACGGCCTCAGCTCCTTCGTCAACGCGAGTCAGGGTTTCGCCGCCGGCGGCGTCGTGACTATAGGCACAAGTATTCCTCCGGTCACCGTCGCCACACAGGTGGCGGCTGTGGACCCGTCCGCGCGACTGATCAGCTTCATCCCCGGTCTGGGGACCGGCTTTGCAGTGGACCAACCAACCTTCGTCCGGCTTCCCGACGGCACTGTGTTGGTGGCTGATCTCACAGCATCGCAGCCGGCAGGAGGCGGTGGCCTGATTCTCGAGACGCTCGCCGGAATCGACCCGGGCCAACAGGCGACCATCTTCCAGGTAGCGCGAACCGTGACGGTGAACCGGCGCATCGCCGCGGTTGAAGGCGGCGGCACCGCGCTGGCCTGGGAGCAGTCGCTGCTTCCGGACTTGAAACCTGGCCCGACATTGACCTTCGCAACTGGAGCCTTCCAGGCTCGCGCGCGTTTCCTGGCCGAGACGGGAGCCCCGCTCCTGGATGTTGTGGCATCGAGTCCTGGTGCCTGGGGCAACAAAGTGCTGGTCCATGCTTTGCGCGGCGTCGGCGCCACGACTCTCAGCTCCGGCCGTCAGCCTGCAGATCGAGGTTCATCGACTGTGCTTGAGGTCAGCGGCTTCACCAAGGGTGATTTGGTGAGGGTTTCTCAAGCCGGAGCCAGGCCGAGTTCCCAATACCTCGTGCTGCTCGGGGTCGATGCCCTCACGCGCAGCATGACCTGGAGCTCGACAGACCCCGCCGAGACGCCGTGGATCGGGTCGCTCTCGGACTCCTTCGACCTGTCTCAGCCGTTGCGCCTGGAGCGGATCGACCTCGCCCTCAACGTCTCGTCGGCGGGCCGTCTGCTCGCGGCTTATCCGAACCTTTCACTTGTCCCATTCAGCCCGCGGTTTGCGCCGTTGAAACTCGCATCCGAGGCGGCTCCGATTCGGGCTCTGCCGGCCGGCGAGTCGATGAACCTCGGTGCCGATCTCAGTCCGCTCAATGCCGCCCAATGGCTCGCAGGCGGACGCGACGGACTGGCCTCCATTGTGCCGGGCGACATGATCGGAGACGCTGACGGCAACCGCGGGATCGCCGCTTTGAGCGCGGTTGACGAGATAGGGATCATCGCCGCTCCCGATGCGTTCCTGAGGCGCCGGCCGGTGCCTGACTACCTGGCGCCACCCGAACCGGCGCGGAGTTGCTGCCCACCTAATTCCCTGGCCCTGGCCCCGGTCGAGCCTCCTCCGGAGCCCGTCGAGCTCCCGGCGATTTTCGATCTCGAGGATGCCTTCCGGATTCAGAGCGCGCTGGTGGAGCAGTGTGAGTTGCTGAGGGATCGCTTCGCCTTGCTCGATGCGCCGCGGCCGACCGACTCAATCGAGGAGGGCGTGGCCGTGGTCAGAGAATGGCGTCGCCGCTTCGACTCCACGTACGCCGCTCTGTACTTTCCGTGGCTATGGATTCGTGACCCAGTCAATGGGAATCTCGTACAGGTGCCGCCGTGCGGGCATGTCGCCGGCGAATTTGCACGAGCCGACCTGGCCGTCGGCGTACACCGGCCGCCCGCGAACCTATCGCTGTCCTGGGTTCAAGACACGGCCCTGCCCGTCGATGACTCGCTTCAGGGCCTGCTCAACCCTGAGGGGATCAATGCTGTACGGGTCTTCGCAGGTCGTGGAATCCGTGTCTTCGGCGCGAGGACCACGAGCTCGGACCCAGGCTGGCGCTACGTCAATGTTCGGCGCTTGATCACGATGATTGAGAAATCGGTCGTGCGCGCGATCCAATGGGCCGTCTTCGAGCCAAACGACCATTTTCTCCGCGAGACGCTTCGGCTCGGAATCGTTGGTCTTCTGCGCGCAATCTGGGAACGAGGCGGCCTGCTCGGCACCACGCCCGAGGATGCGTTTTACGTGAAATGCGATGACGCGAACAACCCTCCCGCATCAAGTTCCCGAGGAGACCTGTTCGTCGAGATCGGTGTAGCCGCAGCAAGTCCCGCCGAGTTCGTGGTCTTCCGGGTTGGCCGTGTTGCAGATGAGCTCTCCGTCTCCGAAGGGTTGCCGCTCTTGGCGCAGGCGGTGGGAGCCTGACATGGGCAACCGCTCCAACCCGGTACCCAACTACAACTTCACGGTCCGCCTCCTCGATGCGACCGAGATGCTGGTCGGGGCAATCGCCGGGCTCCTCGGCGCTGACGTCCACGTGGATGCCGGCTTCTCGGAATGTCGCGGGCTGGAGGGAACTCTGCAAGTGCAGGACTACCCCGAAGGTGGGCTCAACGACCGAGTGCGCAAGTTTCCGACCCGAATGGCGTGGAGCAACATCACTTTGCAGCGCGGCGTGGGCCTTTCGCGCGACCTCTGGGACTGGTACTTCTCATACATCCGTGGTCAGGGTCGCCGGAGGGACGGCCTTGTGATGCTGCTCGATGACCAGCGCTCGCCGGTCATGGTCTGGCGCTTCAAGCGCGGGCTACCGGTCAAGTGGACCGGACCCAATCTGGTCGCCCGCAGCAATGAGGTTGCAATCGAGACCCTCGAGATCGCGCACGAAGGACTCGAGGTGCAGGCAGGGCCTGGCCTTTTCGGACCGCGTTGATGGAGGCAGTGGAATGGAGATCTTGATCAATGAGCTCACCAGCACAGTCGAGGTGACATCCGAGGAGTCCTGGCTCGAGCCGTCTGTGTTGCGCCGAGTCGTGTTGGCCGTTCGAAACGAGCTACGTGACCAGGATGAGAGCCGGCGGTGGGAGGAGCGGGAGGCTGCAGCAGCGCCTCGATCGAGGAGATCGATGTGAAACCCCAGCTGGCTTATTTCGAGCGCCTTCAGCTGAGTGGCACGTCCGGATATGGGTTGCGGTCGGTCGAGCGACTCAAGGTGATGTTCAACCCCACCGACTTCACCTTGACGAAGTCGTCGCAGCTAGGAGAGGTCACCATCCCGGGCCTTGACTCTCCTCTCCAGCAGTTCGTGCGCGGTCAAGCGGAGAAGCTGACCGTCAAGCTGTTCTTCGACGCGACCGATCAGCGCACTGACGAGCTTGCGACCGGCGTGACCGAACGCACCGACCGGTTCTATGCCCTGGTCAAGATCCGGGCCGAAGAGCATGCCCCTCCGGTATGCCGCTTCGTTTGGGGGTACAAGTTCCCAGGCTCTCAGCTGTCGCCAAACACCGGCAGCCCTGATGACAGCACGCAGCCGGATTCGCCCAACCGTCGCGCGTTCACTGGCGTGATCGAGTCGATCCAGCAGGAGTTCACGCTCTTCAGTCCATCAGGCGTACCGCTCCGGGCCAACCTCACGGTCACGATGCGGGAGTTCAAGAGCTTGAGCGAGCAACAGACCCAGCTCAAGCTCGAATCGAGGGATCGGTCGCGCCGCCACACAGTGGCGCGTGGGGACTCACTAAGCGCCCTTGCCGCACGCTACTACGGATCGGCGGCCGAGTGGCGATCGATTGCGGTGAGCAATCGGATCACTGACCCTCGCCGCCTGATCGCCGGCACTGTGCTCTCCATCCCGCCAGTCGAACAGGGGACGGCGTGATGGCCGCGGTCAGCCCTTTTGACCCGGTCTTCAAGACTCGCGATGGGCTGGCTGAGTCCTTTTACGTGCCCGCATTCCGGGTGGAATCGGGATCGTCCGCAGCCGCAATGGGACCCCTATTCAACGTGCAGAGCGTCTCATGCAAGGAGTCCGTCAACCAGTTAGGCTCGTTCGACCTGACGGTCGACGCGGGCGATTGGGCTCCAAATCGAGGGCACTATCACCTGCTCCCTGGCGACTATGTCCGCGTCTGGATGGGGTATCAAGGCCCGATCGGACTGTACGTGATGGTGACCGGGCGTGTCAGCTCCGTAACGGCGAATTTCTCGGCCTCTGGGCCACGCACTCTGAAGGTTCGCGGCGTAAGCGGCTTTGACCGGTTGCGGGAAGCGCCAGATGCGAACAACCGGCACTCCGGTCGCAACCGTAAACCGCCCGTCAAGTACTCGAATCTTGTGCGCGACATCGCCATCAAGTACGAGGCTGATTCGCTTGTACCCGCGGCAGTGACCTCGAGTGAGCCGGCGGCTGAGAGGGCCGGGCAGAACAACGAGACCGACATGGCTTTTCTGGTTCGCCTTGCCCAGAGACGTGGCTACGTCGTGGTCTTCCGAGAATTCCTTCCGCCCCCACAGCCAGGAACTTCACGGGCCCGCCATTCCAGCGACCATCCGAAGCGCTCCATTTACTTCGGACCGTCCAATCTCCTGGATCAGGCAATCCTGGCCCAGATGGGCGATCGCCCACGACGCCTGCAGCTCAAGTGGGGTTTCTCGCTCCAGGATTTCCGTCCTGCCATCAACGTGTCGAGCTCGCTTTGGAAGGAGGTGAAGGTCAGCTTTTGGGATCGGAAGACCAAGAAAAAGATCCCCTTGTCATACAAGCTGGATGACCTGTGGGGCGCTGAGCACGGTCTCAACCAGGACCTGTTCATCGCTTCCAGCAACCCAGCCGGATTCTCCGCTCCGACTGACCAGATGGCGACGAGCGATGCCTCCGATACGCCGGTAGACACGCGCGACGAAGCCATTGACCTGGCGCGGGCGCGACTCCGCGAAAACTTCCTGCAGATGGTGACGGCCGACGGCACCACGGTCGGGCTGCCCGAACTTCGGGCCGCCAGCAAGGTGGAGGTCACTGGAACCGGCTTGCTCGACGGGCCATATTTCCTGACTTCGGTCACACACAGCCTTGACGACAACGGCTATCAGACCACGTTCTCAGCCCGCCGGGAAAAGGTGAAGGCCTGATGGACTTCAGCGGAGTTCTGCTTGGAACCGTTGAGGACCGTGATGATCCCGACCAGCAGGGACGCATCCTGGTGTCGTTCCAGACATTCTCGGGTCAGCTCGACAGCTATTGGGCGCCGATAGCGGCCCCGATGGCGGGGGGCAGTCGCGGTTTTCGCTTCGCTCCCGAGATTGGAGATGAATGCCTGGTCGCATTCGACCGCTCGGATCCCGACCACCCGTACGTGGTCGGCTTCCTCCACAACGGTGCTGACGCGCCTCCGTCGGTCGACCCCCAGGAGCGGGTGATTGCATCGGTCAACGGCCACAAGATCATCTTCCACGACCCGGATCCAAGCAACGGAGACAAAGGCAGCCTCGTCATCGAAGATGCCCACGGCACCCGCATCGAGCTGACCAACGGCCACACTCGGGTGACCGCTCTCGGTCAGCTCGACCTCAAGGCGGACGTGCTCACCATCCAGGGTCGTCCGGTGGTGCCCGGCGCCGGGAGCATCTAATGGCAGCCGTCCTGGGCACATTCCCGGCTCCGCCGACGCAGCGAACCATCAGGCTGCCGACCGGTGCCACGCTGACCTCCTCGGCCGAGTTGCCGAAGGGCATGGACGAGCAATGCAAGGTTGCCTTCAACCTGATGCTCCAGATGGGGCCCTTTATGGCCAGCATCCAGTGTCTGGTCGATGTGCTCCAGTTCGTTTTCGACAGCATCGAATTCTCCAAGTCAGTCCCGGATGCGATCACCAGCCTCGATGTGTCGAAGCCGATCAAGGCCGCGGCAAAGCTCGCGGAGGATGGAAAGAAGCTGACTGCCTGCTTCGGCTGGTTCCTGGGCCCGATCCCACTCTGTCAGTTCGTGAAGGACGTGCTCACGATGATCCATGACTTCATCCGCTGCCTGCTCGAGCTGATGGACAGCGTTCTGACCCAGCAGCTCGAGCTCCAGGTCAAGGTGGGCGACGCCGAGGACAACCCAGAGCTTCTCGAGGTCCTCAACCTGGCCCAGGACAACCTGACGGCGACGATGGGGCAGGCGGTCAACAGCATGGGCCCGATCCTCAACCTGCTCCAGCTAATGGGTGGTTTCATGGAGACGGTCGGCGCCGGAGGGCTGTCCGTGCCCTCGATCGACCAGCTGACCGGCGGCAGCGTGGAGGCTGCCATTCAACCGATAAAGGACTTGAACGACGCCCTCGGGGTCATCATCGAGGCGCTACCGTGCTGAGGCAGAGGGTCTCAAGCAAAGACGACTTCCTGGGTCGCGGATGGCGCTTTCCGCTGCGACCGGATGGCAGAGGTCGACTCACCTACGCCGGCGACGAGGAGAAGATCGAGGAGTCGATCTGGCTCATCCTCAGTACGGCGCCGGGTGAGCGGGTGATGCTGCCTGAGTTTGGTTGCGGGCTGCAAGAGCTGGTCTTCGAACCAAATTCGGACCTGGTCCGGGGTGCGATAGCGATCGAAGTCCAGGAGGCTCTGTCGCGCTGGGAGCCGCGCATCGATGTGGTCGACGTGGCGGTCGAAGCTCCTCAACCGAACCTGATACTGATCCGCGTCGACTATCGCGTGCGCGCCGCGAACACCGTCCACAACCTGGTCTACCCCTTCTACATAAACGAGGGAGGGACGTAGTGGCGCTGCACGCACCCAAACTCGACAACCGGCGCTACGCCGACATCGTGGCTGAGGCGAAAGCGCTCATCCCTCGCTACACGTCCGAATGGACGGACCTCAACGAAAGCGACCCCGGAATCACGCTGGTGGAGCTGTTCGGTTGGATGACCGAGATGGTCCTCTTCCGGCTGAACCAGGTCCCCGACGTCAACTACATCAAGTTCCTGGAACTGATCGGCCTGAACCTGCAGCCGGCGGAACCGGCCCGCAGCGAGGTCACCTTCACGTTGACGCAGCCGGCACCCGCTGCAACCGTCATCGTTCCCAGCGGGACACGGATCTCAGCCGTACCACCGGACGGAGGGTCACCAGTGGTCTTCGAGACCGACCTTGCCCTCAATCTGCTCGGCCCTCAGCTGGCGGCGATCCTTGCCTTCGACGGGTTTGCGTTCAGCGACGTGACAGCGGCCAGCGCCTCGCAGCAGCAGTTCAATCCATTGGGCCCGGAGCCTCGGACCGGTAGCGCCGTATACCTCGGGTTCGACTCTTCGGCTGCCTTTCCGGATTCCGCCGAGGTCAACCTGCTGGCGCTCGTTGCTCCGACTGCTCCACAAGTTACGAGCGTGTCTTGCAGCCTGGGACCGTTCGACCTCGTGCCACCGGCAGAGCTGGTTTGGGAGGGTTGGGATGGCAACTCGTGGGTCAAGATCGCGCTCAACCAGGACCAGACCCGGGCCTTCTTGCGTTCGGGCCATATCTCGCTGCAACTACCGTCAGGCCTTCACCTCGCCAAGTTGAAGCTCCCGCAGGTCAAGGCGCTGTATTACTGGATTCGAGGCCGGGCCCTGAAGGCTGGATACGACTTCGCACCGGCGCTGATCGGCCTACTCACAAACTCTGTTCCAGTCACGCAGGCACAGACGGTCAAAAGCGAAGTGCTCGGTGGCAGCGACGGGACTCCCGACCAGGCGTTCCAACTGTTCTTCAGCCCGGTAGTGGCAGGCAGCCTGGTCTTACAGATCGACGAGGGCAGTGGCCCCAAGACGTGGAGGGAGGTTGAGGACTTCTACGCCTACGGCCGTGACGATCTCGTCTACGAGCTGGACCACGACCAGGGCCTGATCCAGCTTGGCGACGGGGAGCATGGCCACGTGCCCGTGGCCAACCCGATCAGTCCGTCCGCCAGCGTAATCGCCGCCGAGTATCGACATGGCGGAGGCAAAGACGGCAACCTGCCCGTCGGGGCCATCAACCAACTGCAGGGAGCCATTCCCGGGGTCGCGTCGGTCACCAATTGGACCCCTGCCGAGGGGGGCGCCGACGACGAGAGCATCGACGACGCGAAACTTCGTGCCGCCGCCGAGATCAAGAGCCGCGATCGGGCGGTGACCGCGGACGACTTCAGCTACCTGGCGAAGGCCACTCCTGGGGTTCGTATCAAACGCGCGGAAGCAATGGCCCTCTCGCACCCTGGATTTCCCGGCGTGCCGGTCCCAGGCGTCGTCAGCGTGATGGTCATCCCCGACACGCTCGACCCCAACCCGATGCCAAGCGAGGCCACCCTGCGTACCGTGTGCAACCAGCTCAACCGACATCGCCTTGTCACGACCGAGCTCTACGTGATCGCCCCGACCTATCACCTCGTCCAGGTCCAGGCACAGATACGCGTCAAGGTGACCTCGGACTTGGGGACCGTACGCAAGGCGGTCGACGACGCGCTGACAGGCTACTTCCACCCGTTGCACGGCGGCGAGGACGGCCAGGGCTGGCCGCTTGGCGGCACGATCTTCTACTCGCTCGTCGTTCGGACGGTGATTGAGGCAAACGTCGGCGTCGCACGCATTGACAGTCTCACCGTTCGGCTGGACGGCGCAGAGCAGCCCTTCTGTGAGGATGTTCCGATACCTGTTGGCTCCCTCCTTTACTCAAAGGGCCACGACCTGGCGGTCGTGTACACGCAGTGATCGCCTTCGAAGGGGTAGTTGACGAGACGGATCGAGTACGGCATTTCTTGCTCGATCGCGACATCGGGTGGCGAGCCTTGGTTCTGGATGGGCTCGAGGAGTCGCCCTGTGACGATGGGCTTCGTCTCATCGCTCAGCCTTCGAACGGACGCCCGCTTATCGATCAGGCCGGCACCTTCGGCGGCCTAAAGGCTCCAACCGGAGTTGCTGTCGATGCGGCGGGCCGGATCTATCTCGTGGATCGCGCGGACGAGAGCATCCGCCGCTTTGACCCTTGCTGCGCCGCCTTTGACAAGCTCCCTTGCCTAGGGGGTGAAGGAGAGGATCCCCGCCGATTGAGTGATCCCCATGGGCTGGCGTTGTCACATGACGGCTACCTCTATATCGCGGACTCTGGCAACCGACGAGTCCAGGTGTTCTCCCTGAAGGGCCTGGCGCTGCTCGACATCTGGGGGCCTCTCGACGGGCAAGGCCACCCGGTCGTGCCGTCGATGCAAATCGCACCAGGAGAGCCGGCGTCGTGCCCACCAGGCACCGCCTTCCCAGCCGGCACGTGGCAGCCGTGGGGAATTGCGCTCGGATGCCGGGGCGGGACCTATGTGACCGACTATTCGAACGGCCTGCTGCACAGATTCGACAGGTTCGGTCGTTGGAAGTGGGCCCGCAACGCGTCAGCGCCAGACAACCCGGCACTTGTCAAACCAACGCATCTCGCGATCGATGTTCGCAGTCGCATCTACGTCGCGCAAGACGGCCTACCGTACGTTGTCGTCCTCGACCAAGATGCAAAGTTTCTTGGCCGGGCCGAGCCCCCTGAGAGGCTGGCGCCCGGTTTCCGGCCCGGCCCCCTTGTTGCCGGCCCAAATGGAGACCTTTACGTGGTCAACCAGGCTTCTCCTCAGCTCCAGAGATATTGCTGTCCCGCTGCTCCTGGCGTTCCGGTCACCTACTTCGCGGGCAGTTGCGAGCTCTCAGAACCTGCCGGCGGCGTTGCTTTTGATGCCAATGGAGATCCGCTGCTCACCTTACCTGCGGCGGGAGTCGTGGTCCGCCTCGATGGAGACAGGGTCTTCGCCGGTTGGGGGAGGTACTTCAGCCAGGCGTTGGACAGCCACCGGATGTCATGCACGTGGCACGGCGTCGCACTCAAAGGGCAGCTTCCGGTCGGGGCACGGATCTCTGTGCAGACGGTCACCTCAGAGGTCGCCTGGGAGGACGCCGAGCTTCTTTCGCTTCCAGAGGACGCGTGGGCAGGAGGACAGTCATGGTCGGAGGAAGCGGCCGGCGTCTGGGATTGCCTTGTCATGAGCCCGCCAGGTCGATATCTATGGCTGCGTATCACGGTCACCGGCCCCGGCACTGCCACCCCCCTGCTCGCGGCAGTCAAAGTCTTCTACCCCCGGCATTCCTCCGCTGAGAAGCTGCCCGCTGTCTTTCGTGTGGCTCCGAATTCGGATTTCATCGGCAGGTTCATGTCCATCTTCGACACGCTTGGGAGACCCGTCGACCACCTACTCGACGACTTTGCCGGGTACCTTGAGCCAGCAGCGACACCCGCGCGTCCGGCGCCTCCATCTCTGACTGGTGGCGGCGGAGACGGCCTCGATTTCTTGACCTGGCTTGCCTCATGGCTTGGCCTCGTTTTTGACGGGACCTGGAGTGAGGCGACGCGGCGCCGACTTCTGGCACAAGCAGCGTGGCTGTATGCGAGACGCGGAACGATTCCTGGCATGACCCGGGCGATTCAGATCGTGATGGGGATTGAGGGCGACTCATGCGACCAGCTGGTGGCGCCGGGCGTGCTGGAGGAATTCAAGTTGCGTCGCTGGGCATTCCTGGGAGGAAGGGCGCTTGGAGACCAGACCATGCTCTGGGGCCGCCGGATCGTTGATCGCCTGGAAATCGGCGAGAACTCAACGATCGGGTCGTTTCGGATCACTGACGTCGGCGATCCCGTCCGTGACCCGTTTCACGTTTACGCCCACCGCTTCACGGTGTTTTTCCCAGCAGCCTGCGCGACTGATGATGCGGGCCGGCGCGCTGTTGAGCGAATGATTCAGCTGACCAAGCCGGCCCACACGATTCACCAGCTCGAGTTCGTCGAGCCGCGCCTTCGTATAGGCGTACAAGCAACCATTGGCCTTGACACTGCGATCGGCCGGTACCCCGACTCGACCCGGGAAGGAGTTTCGGTGATCGGTCGCGATGCGGTCCTTGGCGAGCGCCCCGGCCAGCCCGCCACACCGAGTTTTCAAGTTGGTGTCCGCTCGCTGATCGGGTCGGCTGTGTTGTGAAGGAGGCAACGGTGCGATGAGTTGCGCCCACCCCCAGGGCACCTGTATCGAGTGTGAGATTCCGCTGTTTACACGCAATAACTACTTCACGGGAAAGCTCATGGTGGAGCGCGATTTCACCGACGAACAGCGCTTTCTCGTCGGCAAAGACCGCCGGCACGTGCGACGCCTCCACGGATGGGGTACTGTCTGCGGCCTCAAGGTCGTGCAGCATCCTCAGGATGCGTGCCGCGACCGGTGGCTGATCGTTGAGCCGGGCACTGCCATCGACTGCTGCGGACGCGAGATCGTGGTCCGCGAGCCGGATTGTTTCGACTTCTTGAGTGCGGTCGAGAGCACCTGGACCGCGACCCACGGACCCGGGAGCCAGATCGACAACCTCGCTCACACCCTTCAGATCTGTCTCAATTTCCGCGAATGCGGCACCGAAGAGGTGCCGGTGCTGTTCGATGACAACGGTTGTGATGACGGCCGTTGCCAACCTAACCGGATCCTCGAGTCATATTCTCTGGGCGTTCTGATCGATCCGCCGGCAGCAGCTTCGGACCCGGACGACGCGAGCCTCAGCTGGACGACGACGCTGAACGTTGCGCGCGCCGGGTGGGTCTACCTGCATGAGGCGACCGGTCGAGTCTATGTGCTGGCCCAACCCGACGCCGGAGCGCCGACGCTCTATGGCTTCAGCGCAGATCACCTTGCGCTGGTGGACTCACACGCGCTCACGATCGAGGCGGGTGAGACCGCGCGTGACCTGGTGGTCTCTCCGGATGGCAAGCAGGCATATGTGGCTGTCGCAGCCTCGGCCGCCGGCGACGGCCACGTTCACGCGCTCGATCTGACAGCAGCCGGCTACCCCGAGGCGACTTCGATCGTAGTCCCCGCCGTGGGAGCCGGCACCCTGAAGCTCGCGGTCTCAAGCAGGGGATTGTTCGTACTCAATACGGCCGGCGCGGTCATCAACGAGTATGCCTTCCCGCTTCCCCCCGTTCCCGCTGCGACGCCCTTTGCCGCAGCCGGAGCGGTCGACTTCACGCTGAGCACAGACGGCGGCGCCATCTACTTCGCAGACCAGAGCAATGTCGTCAACGTCCTGCCCACCGGCGCCGGCGCACCAACCACGATAGACCTCGGGCTGGGCTTCACGGCCGTGGTCCTGCACATCTACTCCACCACCGCCGGCGACGATCTCGTCGCGGCCGGTCTCGATAGCGCAGCCAATCCGTCGGTGAAGCTGGTTGGAATCCGGCCAGGGCAGGTGAACCCAGCGCCTGACCTGGGGCAGGCTGCGCTCGCGTCGCCGCCGGTGGCGGTCAGCAGCTCCCCCGGGGGCGGATGGCTCTATGTCCTGGAGCAGGGCAACGCAGAAAAGGGGTTCGTCCAGGCGGTAAGCACGCACCGGATGCAGCTGAATCAACCGAGTCCTGCGCTGCCACAAGTTGCCATCGGTGAACGGCCAAACAGCATTCAACTGTCCGCTGACGGCACCCAACTCTACGCAGCATTCTTTGGGCTGACCACGGTTCCGACCGCTGGCGGTGTCGCCGTGTTGGGCGTGGCCGAGCATGCCTGTGACCAGCTATGGCAGAAAGCGCTGGACGCTTGCCCGACGTGCATTGGCGACGACTGCGTGATGCTGGCAACGATCCAGGGGTATGTGCACGAACAGAAGGTCACCGACGCACAGATCGACAACTTGCGCGACCGCAAGATCCTTGCCAGTACAGAGCTGATTCAAGAGGTGGTCGACTGCCTGCTCGAGACAGGCGGTGGTACCAAGGGGGCACAAGGCCCGCCAGGGCCGGCTGGGGCTGGGCTGAACGACGTAATAGTGGACTCGTTCCCTGACCCCCAACTCGCCAACCCGCCCCTGTATGGCGGCAGCTTCAATTACGACGCGACGACTGGCGTCCTTCACCTGTCGATTCCAAAGGGCCCGAAGGGCGACGATGGGGTGGACGGAAAACCGCCTCTCCAGGCGGTGCTCACTCACATCTGCGGCACCAGCTGGCCCCATGGCACTGTCGTGGGTGACCCAGGCACGTTGGTCGTCGATCTACCAACCGGGCAGCGGTCAATTGCATTTGTAGTCATGTTCGATTCGCCGATAGCTGTTCGCGATGCGCGCACCGTGGCCGCTGCGTTCCGCGTGCAGGGAGAATCGGCTGTGGCTCAAGCGGAGCCTTGGCCTTCCACATTCTGGGTCGACATTCAGGGCGAGGTCCAACGCGTCAGCGTGACGGGCACTCCCAACAACGGTTCGACGAATACGGGTCAACCCGCCGATGTCTTCACTGCGTTGAAAGTCGTGCAGGTCAATCCCCCTACCTCCACCGACGTGAATGGGCTCATGTTCACGCCCAAAGAGGGTCGCTGGACTGACGGGAAGTACCGCGTGCTCGTTGAGGGTGACTTCATTGAGGGTTGGCCGGCAAATGCACCGAAAGCGCCGGTGGACGGAAACCACCTAGAGCCGTTCCTCAACGGCATGCATGTAACGGGCGATGGAGTGCAGGGCGGGCTTTTCACCAGCTGGTTCACCGTTGCCAACAAAACCAAGGTCGACGTCGTAGGCGAGGTGGCGCTGGCCGAAGCCGGGCCTGCCGGAGTTGCGGCCCCACAGCCGGCCGCAACCCGAAGGTCTACCCCAGCGAGGAGGGTCGGACCCACGAAGGCCGGTACCCGGGCAGGAGGAGGAGCATGATCAACGTCGCGAGCAGACGCCCCACCGGTCGCGTCAACCTGCCCGAGCCACAGCCTGCTGCCTCACCCGTGGTGTGCCCTGTCTGCACTGGCCTGGAATGCATGTGCCGGCCCCGTTACTTTTCCGGCCAGCTGTTGACCGAGTCCGATCTCACCGCCGAGCAGGACTACCTGGTCAAGAAGAACCGACTGCACAACCTGTACCTGCATGGCTGGGGTGTGGTCTGCGGCATGGAGGTCGTTTGCCACCCCAGCTGCGACGGTTGGGTCCGGATCACCGATGGCTACGCAATCAGTCCCTGCGGCGACGATGTCATCGTGTGCGATCCGTTTGATTTCAATTTCAAGAGCGCGGTAGAAGATTGCATCCGGCAGATGAGCCGGCAGCAGCAACTCGACTGCACGCCTCGTGCGGGGGGCACCTCTGACTGCGCTCCGGACGGATGCTGGTACGTTACCGTCCGCTACCAGGAGACCGCGACCCGGGCAGTCGCTGCCCTTCGCGTGCCCGCCAAGTCGAGCGCCTGCACCTGTGGGACCAGTCGTTGCGCCGGCGCGGGCTCCGGAGGCTGCGGCTGCGGATGCAAGAGTTGCTCGGGAGACGGCGGGACCACGGCGAACGGCACGTCCAACGGAAAGGGATCCTTTGGTCTGCCCTGCGAGCCCACTCGCATCTGCGAGGGGTACGTTGTGGAGGTCTGTCGCGCCCCTGACGAAACAGAGCCGACCAATCGGGATCTACTAGTCGACACCCTCCTCGGCCAGATCTATGAATGCCTGCTTGAGGTCCAGTCGCTCGTCAAGCAGGCTCCTTCGGACACGGGCACCGCGGACGCGATCTTCGCCGCGTGCTGTCGATTCGTCGCCGCGGTCAAGCGTTTCTTCCAGGTCCACGGGACCACCAAGTGTCAAGCGCTGGACGCGATCAACGAACTTCAGTGCCCCCAGCCGACCGCAGGCCAGGACGCCAACGCGTATTGGACCAATCAAGTCCAGCCGGTGGTGGATGAAATCGAGCAGATTCTTGGCGCCTACTTCCTCGACTGCGTATGCAGCCAGCTCCTTCCCCCGTGCCCCAAGGACCCAGGCGATCTGCGCCTGATCCTCGCGAGCGTGTGCATCAGTCAGGGCGAGATCACCGAGATCTGCAACTGGAAGGGCCGCAAGATCGTTCCGACCTGGCCGACCATCCTTTGGTGGCTCTCGATCCTACCGATTCAGCACCTCCTGTCCGTCCTTGTTCAGAAACTCTGCTGTGGCGAGTACGGCTACGCGCTGCCGCGGCTGATGATCCAGTCCAACCGGAACGCGTTCGATCCCACGTACGCAACGCAGTCAGCCAATCCGTTGGCTTTGATGAGCCAGCTCATCGGCGCGGTCGGTCCCCTGTGGCAGGCCGCGGAGCAGGCGGGGAAGGTGTGAGGTGGCGAAGACGACCGGTCCACAGCGAATCGACCTTTCCGTCCATTTCGGCAAGGACATACACACTGTGCAGGCGGCGTTGACCAGGGCCGGCGTGCAGGTGGCTGCGCCAGTACAGGCGGCCGGACCGCTGGCCATGGTCTACCAGCTGCTGATCCTCAACAAGCAGACGTGGCCCGGCGCAGTGGTCGAGCCTGTGACGCTCGGAACCACCGTGATCGGATTCAGGATCGACACCCAAACCCAGGTTGCTGCCCTACAGAGCCAAGTCAACCAGCTAAAGGGTGGATCAGCGGCTCAAGCAGTCGGGACCGTCGCTCCACCCAAGGCGCGCAGTCGCGCGGCGCGGGAGCACCCGGGAAAGGGTTGATTCAATGTGGACGACTGACGTAAAACGGCCCAACTATCGAGACGGGATGTACCTGGGTGCGAGGGACTTTGTCGCGGAGCAGGGGTACGAGCTGGACATGCGCCGCCGCCTTGCTCTTGCCCAGCACGCCTGGGGGATCTTCGAAGGCCTTCGCCTGGTCGAGCAGCCGCAGCCCGGCGGACCGGGGATCGACGTGTTCATCGAGGGGGGCCTGGCGGTGGATGGCTTCGGAAGGACAGTCGTCGTTTTCACCCCCGCTCCTCTTAATCCCGGCCTCTTCCAGGTTTCAACCTTCGCGACTGACCAGTGGGTGAAGGTCTGGCTTCTTTACGCGACCGCCCAGACCGATCCGCCACGACCGGGGTACGAATTGTGCGACGATCCCGCGCTCGCATATCGGACCCTCGAGACATACACGATCTTAGTGGGGGACCAACCGGGACCGCACACGCCGATCCGCATTGCGGGCCAGCTTGTCCTGGATACGGCGCTGCCGCCCGACCTCTCAGTCGGATATCAGGCCCTTCCTGATGATGCAGAAGGCGCACGGTGGCCGATCTGTCTGGGGCAGATTCACTGGAACGGTGTCGACGGCTTCGTGGTCGGTTTCAGCTCGGATCCGCATGCGGTGTTGTATCGAGCGCCGGGAGGGGTGATCGGCGGTCGCGCCTACGCGCCAGATGGCGTCTGGGACCTGAGCTCGCGCCTGCGCGACCCCAGCGACAACACGAAGGTCTTACCGCTCAGCGCAACGATTCATGGCAGCCTCACCGTTGAGGGGCTGATCGAGGCCAAAAACAGCGTGCAGCTGGACGGAGGCCATCTGCTCTTCGACGATGCGACCGGAAACGATCAGGGCCGACAGTTGAGTGTGACCCGAGTGGACAATCCGGGAAACAGCGACCTTCAGGTGGAGATTGGCACGGCACAGCAGGGTCACGATCGGTTCGTCGTCATGGCGGGTGCGACCCCTCAGTTCGTGGTCCAAGAGACAGGCGATGCTCAAGTGGTTGGTGAGCTCGAGGTCGACGGGCTGCTCGATCTTTCGATCCCGGCCACGATGAACGGAAAGGACAAGGTCGTCTTTGGTGGCACCGCCGACCAGCAGGGCGCGTCCTCGATCGGCCTCGAGAGCGGTGGCCGCACACTTTTTGAGCGGTCACAGGACGGCGTCAACTGGTACCTCAACCAGACGCCTGGTAATCCGGCAAGCATGGCCATCGACCCCGCGAATGGGCTCAGGGTCGCCGGGGGCCTGCTGGTCGGGTGGGGCGGCAACGCAAGGATTCGAACTCGCCATGTAGACGGGAAGAGTTCGCAGAACGACGGCCTCGACGATCTCTATCTCAATTGGGACAACGGCAAAGATGTCGTAGTCGGGAACGCGAACGCCGGCGGCATGCCCAGCTCGCTCTACGTCAGCGGCAACATCTTCATCGGCCAGCCACCGAACCAGGTGAAGCTGGTCTCACCGATCGATGTCCAGGCTGGTACTTACTGGCCGACTCCATACACTGGCACGCCAGGCGGCAGCGTCAGTGGGACCGATTACCTCACCCTGACACCCAACCTGTCCAGCGTAAGCAACGCCGTCCTCACCGTGGGCCTTGCCGACATTCAAAACAACCAGGTGGCCACTTGGCCGGAATGGAAAGTTTGGGTTGGCCCATGGGTTCGCATCGGCAATCAGGTCAGGTTCGACATCAACTGGACCGTCGCCGACGACGGCCAGATTCGAGCCATTTCCTACGTGGCCATCTTCTATCCCTGAGGAGCAATCACATGAGCGCGATTTCTGAGCGGCTTGAGCGGCTGCGGTCGGAGTTGGAACGAGGCGCAAGGCAATTGGAGATTCTGGACGGCCGGCGATCCGAGCTTCGCGACACCCTGGTAAGGATCTCGGGCGCGATAAAGGTGCTGGAAGAGATGAAGGCTGAGACAGAGCCAGAGCTGACGATGGTTGAGGCTGCCGCGGGGGGTTGAGGTCCCGGCTCCTCGTCGACCGCATGGTGTGCCGCTATCGGCTGCCGCGGGCGCATCCACGACCTGAGGAGACACGGCTGCGGCTGGACCGGGAGATCAGGGAGAAGCTGACACGTGAGATCGGCTCCCGAATCGCAACCGTCGCGGACAGCGATTCTGACGTACTGGTCATCCGACGGCTGAGCATCCGTATGACGATGCGTCCAGGTCCAGTCCGAGGGGCACAAGTCGCGGACCTCTGCGCACGCGGCCTGGCTCAAGGCGTTTCACGGATTCTGGCCGGCGAGGGCGACTCGCAGATGGTCAGTCGATATGCATCATGGGCCGAGTACCTGGCCGCCTTCCTGACAGACCTTGCACGGGGAACAGCGGGCGGCATGTGGCAATACGGCTCCTTCTCATCGCTCATCAGCCTGCCCTTTGCGTCCGCGGTTCGAGATGCCTTCGCTGCGCGCCCCGCGGAGGGCGTACGGACATTGGTCGCGCTGGAACGCAGCAACCGTGCCGACGAATTGATTGCGCTGCTCACCGCCTCTGAGGCGTGGGCGGTATTCGATGCCCTTGAGCCGGCCGGGACGTCCGTGCCGCCACCAATTGCTTCGATCACCACCGGGCTGCGCAGCCAGGGCGCCCGGCGGGCGGGCAGCTCGGGAGCTCTTGCAATCGCCGTTACTGCAAAAGTGGCGGCTGCATTGGGTCCGGAGGCAATTTCCCGACGTACGCTCGACGCAATCCGTCTCCTCGCTCGAGCGGAGACTATCCGCCGATCTCAAGGCGGAGGCGTTCGAGGCACAACCGACGCGAGCCTCTCAGCGTCCCCGCAGCGAGGAGCCGCCTGGCGCGAGCTCCAGGTAGCCGAACCGAGCCTGACTGCGGCGCTCGCCAAGCCGGCGGTTGAGACCACCCTGGCGCCGCCGGTCGGTGGTGGTGATCGGATCACTGCCAATGGCGGCATTTTTCTTCTCCTGCCGGGCCTCGCCGAGTTGGATCTCCAGTCGCTGTTCGTCTCGGCGGGATGCCGGCGAGAGCGGGCGGAAGCGATCGCGGCCATCGGCCGAGCCCTGATCTTGGTCAAATGCCAGCCGCCCGAGGCTCGTGCGGCGGCCTGGCTTGATCCTGCCCTGTGGCTCGCTGCAGATATAGGGGACGCGCCGGCGCGCGCGAGGCTGAGGCAGCTCGGCCGAGTCACCGTCTCGATAGCGGCGCGCTTGCCCGAAGCTGTCAACGCTTGGGCCGAGAAGCGCAGACTGAGGAGCGGGTTCGGCGACGTCGCAGAGACGGCGACCGTAAGTAGGCGCCAGGTGACGATAGTGAGAGATCAGGGGAACGGGCTTTGGCTTGACGCCCGCGTGGGAAAAACGGACGCGCCAAGCACTACGGCGATCATGCCCTTGCCGCCTGTGGGTGCGGAGCTGGCCTTCTTTCAACAACACGGGCTGCTGAGAAGCTTGACCGCCGATCTCGTCTGGTCCCAGCTGGCCGCCATCACTCTTCATCTACTGGCGCGCAGGATTCCCTGGTTCCAGCACGCGAGCGCTGCTCATCTGGCGCGTAACTTCCTGAGCGGGGCCTCGACCTACACGGCCGGGCCGGCCGGCATCGAGGCTGAGCTCCCGCGAGCGCCATTGCAGCTTGCCCTCCGGATGGCTGGTTGGCAAACCCACAACCTCATTCCATGGCTGCCCGGCGGCGAGCTCACGCTCCGGAGTGATTGACATGAATGTCCCAGATCCACGCGACCTGCTTGCGCGTGAGCTGCGTTGGCTCGATCTGGTTCTACTCGCGGAGGTGATCCGCCTCAGGCGAAGCCGCCCACGGCCCGCCGACCAATTCCAGGGCATGTACATAGCGGACGTCGACGTCGATCACCTGCTGGCAGAGTCATTGGGCGGCGGTGATGGCTCAAGCGGTGCCGACGAGGCGGGCACAGACCAGGACTCCCAACTGTTACTGCGCCGGCTGCTGCGAAGTGCCGAGGAGGTGCGGACCGACATCGACTCGCGATCGATAACCGCTGTGGGCGAAAGGGCTCCGCCTCTGGACCGGCTCGTGGCCGACTTTGGTCTGTCCGCCTTCGAGCGCGGGATTCTGCTGGTGGCGTGCGCACCGGACCTGGAGCCACGCTTCGAGACGCTCTTCGCCTACGTTCAGGACGACGTCACGCGCCGCAGGCCGACGCTTGGCCTCGCACTAAGGCTGCTTTGCTCGGATGGGGCCGAAAGGTGGCGACTCCGCTCCCGGCTGGAGGGAGGCTCGCCATTGCTTCGCCAAGACCTGGTCCGGGTGACGGATGAACAGCCCTTTCTCTCTCGAGTGCTTCGAGCGGACGACCGGGTGGTAGACGAGCTCGTCGGCCTGGCTGGACAGCTTGACCACCGCCTCACACCCTTCGTTGAGCTCCGCCTGAACCTGGCCGGTCCTGCGCACATTCCGGAGGCGACGATGGCGCAGATTCCCGCTTGGGTTCAAGCGTGGTCGAGGCGGGTCACGCCGGTGATGCCGCTAGCGATCTTCGACGGCCCCGATCCCAGGTCGGCAGAGCCTGTTTGCGCCCTGCTTGCGGCTGAATTGGGTCGCCCTCTGCTCGTGGTTCGATTCGGGGCCCTGTGCGACGGACAGCTGCCCGCCGAGGAGGCGATAAGAGCGATCCGCCGAGAGGCGATTCTGCACGGAGCGGTGCTTCTTTTCACCGACTTCGAGCGCCTAACTGAGCAGGACCAGCGCGCCGCCGAAATGCGGGGCTCGCTAGAACCTCTGCTGCGAGAACCGCCAGTCCCGATCGGGATCTCTGGCGCTCGTGGATCGTCAGTCGGACATGTATACGTAGGCCTCGCCGCGCTCCGCATCGAGCTGCCAGTACCTGCGTACCGTGAAAGGCTGACCTTCTGGGCATCGGATCTGATTGCAGCGGGTGTGCCCCTGACTCTCGATCCATCGGCGGTCGCCGCAAAGTTCCTCCTCTCTGCTCGCCAGATTGCAACCGGCGCCGAGCTTGCGGTTCAGATGGCCAGGCTGCGCGGAGATCCACTCGGCCCGACCGGTGCCGACCTCCATGCCGCCGCCCGCCAGCAGTCGCATCACGGCCTTGCGGCGCTAGCACGAAAGATCGAGCCGGTCTACAGCTGGGACGACATCGTCCTCGCCCGCACGACGGCGGTCCAGTTGCACGAAATCGAGGGCGCCGTCGAGCACCGCCAGCGAGTCCTTTCCGACTGGGGATTTGCCCGGCACTCTCGCGGTAGAGGTCTCAACGTGCTCTTTTCAGGTGCATCGGGCACAGGCAAGACTATGGCCGCGGAGGTGCTGGCCAACGAGCTCGGCCTCGACATCTATGAGATAGACCTGGCCACCGTGGTCAGCAAATACATCGGCGAGACCGAGAAGAACCTGAAGCGAATCTTCAGCGAGGCGCAGTCCAGCAACGCGATCCTCTTCTTCGACGAAGCGGATGCGCTCTTCGGCAAACGCAGCGAGGTCCGCGATGCGCATGATCGCTACGCCAACCTGGAGATCGCGTATCTGCTGCAGCTGATGGAGGAGTACGAAGGCATGGCGATCCTCGCCACCAACCTCAGCCGCAACGTGGACGAAGCATTTGCGCGGCGCATGCAATACGTGATCGAATTTCCGATTCCGGATCGTGTGCTGCGCAAGGAGATCTGGCGTAGGGCATTTCCCCCGCCCACGCCGATGGGTGACATCGACCTGGCTTTCATGGCCGAGCATTTCGAGCTTCCTGGAGGAGGCATCCGAGGGGCTGCGCTGGGCGCGGCGACTCTGGCTGCGGCCCAGAGCGGAGCGGTGGAGATGAAGCACCTCGCGCTGGCCGTTGCCAGGGAGTACCAGAAGCTGGGCAAGGTGCCTTCTCAGTCAGAGTTCGGCCCCTACTACTTCGATGTTCTTCGGGAATTACGACTCGGATGACAAATAGCCGCCAAACGAGGGCCCCAGCTGACTCGCCCGCCCAGCGAAACAGACCGACGCACGAGGTAGCCCGCTCGGCTGCTCCTACCCACCGAGCGGCGCCGGTGACGGGAACTTCGCGAGTCACGGTTGCGAGCGTCACGGACCTTCAGCGCTCGCTCGGCAACCAGACGACAACCGAATATTTGCGCGCGGGGGGACACATCAGATCGGCAGTCAGCCGGCCAGGTGACGCTCTGGAACGCGAGGCCGACGCTGAGGCCAGCCGGATTGTGCCCACTGGAGCCCCCGCTTCGACACTTCGAGACGCTCCTATGGACGGCGCATACGGATTCATGGAACGAGTACTGCGCTCGCCCGGGTCCCCGCTCCCTCCAAACATTCGTCGTGAAATGGAGACGGGGTTCAATCGCGATCTGAGCGGCGTTCGAATTCACACGGATGACCCAGCCGCACATGCGGCGGGGTCGCTCAGTGCCCGTGCATACGTGGCCGGCTCACACGTAGTCTTCGCCAAGGACTCGTACCAACCAGACACGGATGCCGGGCGCTGGCTCCTGGCACACGAACTGGCCCATGTCAACCAGCAGGCGCATGGTGCGTCAAATGGGCTCATACAACGCTCGCCTGGCCCACCGGCCGACCCCGCAGCGACGGTCGACAATCCAATTTTCTTGGTCACCTTGCCGTCCGCATTCCAGGTGGTTACCTCACCGACTGGCGCCGTGCTCTCGTACCAGGACAATCGGCGCATCGCGCTGTCGGTCACCCCCGAAGCGACCGCGCTCATGACCGGGCCAATGGCTGGACGCCCTCCTTACGCCTATGAATATCTGCCTCCGCAGGGCCCCGATCTTTTGTGGGGGACTGGAGGAGCCGGAGGCGGACCGACACGGCCTTATCCCATCATCCGCGTGGTCGTCGGGCCCGGCGTTGGGATTCGGTTATCGGGGTTCCCCGAAAACTGGATCGCGAGCCGAGAGAACCCGATAGTCGAAGTCTTCAGGGTCCAGGATCCGGCCCAGATCCCGCCCCCTGACACCCATATCGACCCCCTTCGGTATGCGGGCGTCGTCGACCTCGGAGCGTCCGGCACCGGCGCTCAAGGCCCCATCCAAGGCTTGCCGGCCGGACTTGGGCTGCAATTGGTGCCCGATCTGATCACGAGGCGTCGCGCCGACGGTGTTGACTTCATTCATTCCAAGGGCACCGTCTTCAGCGTCACCGCGCCCAACCTGTCCGCCACGGCGCGTTTTGCCTACCAGGTGATCGCGCCTGATCCGTCCGGTTTTCTGCTTAGCGTCGGTCCCCAGCCATGGATCGTAAAAGTCGTCAAGACGCAATCGGTTGAGGTGGTCATCAAGGGTGTAGTCCGGGGCCAGCTCCTAATGGATCTGCTTCCGGAGGTTTACGAGGTGGCCACTATCGCGGAGGTTCCGACACAAGGCACCCCGATTGCTCAGGTAGGGCGTCTTCTAACATCGATCCCTGCCGAAAGCCGGATGACGACGGAGCAGACGCTCGCGATCGCCGTGTTCGAGACCGCCATCTCGTTCATTCCGATAGTTGGAAATCTCTACAACCTTGCGGAGGCCACCTACGGGGTGGCGACCGGACGAGATTTTTGGGGCCGGCGTATGACTGCTCTTGACATAACGCTCCTCGGATTGGCAGCGCTGCTTCCCTACGCGGGAAAAGCCGCCGGCCTCGTCAAAGGCGTCACTTCCGCGGCTCGCGGAGCCGAGGAAGTGAGTCAGCTGGCTCGCGCTGCGGCGGTCCTGACAGACGCCGAGCGTGCGCAGATTGGTCGCTGGGAGGGGTTGATTCGCGCCGGCCAGGAGATCCCGGCGGCCGAGCGCGAGGCACTGATTGCACTCTTGAAAAAGATGGATGCCGCGACGGGCGGTGCAGAGCGCGCCGCCGCTGAAGCGCTTCAAGCGACGGAGCGCGAGGTCAACGTGGCCCTTGCCCCAGTTCACGGCCTGCCCACGATTGGGCCGTATTCGACTACTGCACGCCTGGCCCGCGGCAACCTAGGCGAGCGGCTCGCGGCCGAAGCCCTCGCTGCGGACGGCCACGATATCCTGATCTACAAGCCCAGCATCATGGGCACCAACCAAGGTGGGATTGACATCGTCAGCCTTCACAACGGTGTCCTGTACCTGATTGACAACAAGGCCCTAACGCGAAGCGGCAACGTCTCATCGGTGTCAGCGTTAACGACCAATTTCACGCAGAACCTGAACACGACTCGGCTTGACCTTGTCGACATGCTCGCGAAAGCCGCCTCCGAGCAAGAGAGGGCGATCGCTCAGCAGGCTCTCGGCGCACTTGACACTGGAAACTATGTGAGGGCAGTTACTAACGCGAACGTTGCCCGCGACACGAAAATCCTGAGCGGCGTCACCAGCAACCTGCACGGCCAGGGCATCCGATTCATCGATGTATTCCCCTGAAACTCAGGTGGCTCCATGCCATTAGGCAGACTAACGATGGCCTGCTCGGCCCAGCTAACCTTCGTGGGACAGTCGGGCAGTGACTGAGGTCAATCACGCCCTCGCCAGTAAAGGAGTGGACCGGCGAAGGAATAAAGCCGTCACGCCATCCAATCAAGATGCGTCATGCGTGGGTGTGTCGGCTCGGGCTGTCGGGCCACTTAACATCGAACGTCTTACTGCCCTACAGCGAGCGGTTGGAAACAACCGGACGTACGCCTATCTGCAATCACAGTCTCATGCGAGCGGCGGAGCCGAACGCCACCAGAGTGGTCGGCAGACCACGGCAGATTGGACGGCAAACAACCCGAAGACGGCCAACTCGGTGCGCGCCAGCGTGACCGCCAAGCCGGTAGAAATTCAAGTCGAGGCCGCCCTTGAGCGGGCTGCGGACGTGGTGGCCAACCGGATTGTGCCGTGGGCGGCGCAGCCATCGGGAGGTGCCGACCGTCGGGGTTCGCACGCACCAACCGAGGTCGATAGCGTATTGAGGTCGCCGGGTTTGCCGCTCGAACGAGACATGCGTGACGAGATGGAGGGGCATTTTAACTTCGACCTTGGACAAATCCGCATTCACAGCGATGAAGCGTCCGCGCAGTCGGCTAGAGCAATCGACGCCCAAGCCTATGCCTCCGGATCGCATCTAGTTTTCGCACAAGGCGCTTACCAACCGAAAACGAGTGCGGGTCGGTGGCTGTTAGCGCACGAGCTGACGCACGTCCAGCAGCAGGCCGAGGGGGCCCCATTGGAGCTGCAACGCTGGACCAACCCGATCATCACTCTAAAAAACAAAGATCAGCTCCTACAGGATGGCGCTAATGGCGATATCACCGCAATCAACCAGCTGTCTGCGGCGGACTATGCAAGCGCCACAGACGATCAGCGATTCAGAATGATCGACCATCTCAATGCGCGTGGCACGGGGCGGTGGGGACGCGATGTCTCTTCGCTCGAGCAACTCTGGGATAGCTTCGGAGCCCGTCTGTCCACAGCGGTGGCGAGCGATCGGAGCCGCTGGGAAAGCAGCATGGCCATCGATATCGGCCTGACGAGTTCGATCAGCTTCACGCGTCAGATGAGAGACGACTTTCCGATCGAAGTGGCACAAGTGGTCACGAGCTTCCTGTTCAGCAATCGTGATTTCGTCATGAACCAGATGCAGAGCCTTAACATTCCGCTAGATCCCAGTGCCGCACCAGCTCCTCCCGATGCTAATGAGACTCAGCAGATCGAGGAGGCCAAGCTCTGCGCTGGAGCAATTGCACGAACTCAGCGAGCCCAGGAAGAAGTTCGCAACAAAGTCTTCGTCGGCTACGAAAGGACAACACCCAGCGCGAGTGCGATACCAGTCGAAGGGGCGCCCATCATTGCCGATCCCACGACTCACTACGTGCCGGTGAGGTTCGACCCCACCTCGCCACCGCAATTTGACAAACCACCAGCGGCAACGGGGCTCCTCGAAAACGTGATCCCTTCGCCCAGTCCGCTCCAACCATATAAGGTGGTCAAGGAGAAGTACGATGCGGCAACCGAAAAGGTTCAAGTACTTTTAGGTTTCCACCCTGAGCTGTACGCGATCGTCCGAGAAGGCACGAGTGAAGCGACTGCCGGCTTCGCTCAGAAGGACGCAGCGACAGCGCGCAGGATCCTCGGGGAGCAGTTACACAGTCTGTTTCGGGACATCGAGAAGTCCCAGCAAGCGCTCGACGATGGAACACTCAACCCGCTCGACCTTACTCCGGTACACGCCAAACTCGTGGGTGGCTACAGGGGTCCGGGCGTTAAGAGGGACTGGGCTGATCCGTTGGCGCAGTCAGTCGTCAAGTCGCTTGTTGCAGATCACGAATTCGAAGAGGCGCTTAAACAGCTAGGCATGCAGTTCGCCGCCCAGGCGCTATTCATGTTTGCTCCGCTAGCTGCTGAGGGCGCCTTGGCGCTGATGTTGGCGGGACTCGCTGTTACAGCAGCAAAAGCGCAAATGAGTGCGGACAGGTTCGAGGCTTTGCAGGCAGCGGCCAAGAGTGCTCCCCAGGCCGGCACAGAACTGGTTCCGGTTGGAGCTGTTGAACGAGCTCAAGCCATCAAAGATGCCGATGAAGTCGCATTGATCTTGGCAGCGATAGCTGTGGGCTTGGCTGTAGCGGGCGAGCTCCTAAGTGCAATCAGGGCATCATCGGAAAGCCCCGCCGAGTTGGGCACCCGGCTTGCAGCTGAGGCCAAAGGCCAGCCATCGAAGTTTGACTTTATCTGCCAGAGGATTAATGCTGCGGGCCTTTCACAAGCAGACGCCGCGACTGCGGCCGAGTCCGCGACTCGTGGCATTGGGCTGCGCCTCATCAGGGTAACAATCGGCGACGATGTCATTCTCGGCTCAGTCATGCCTGGCACCGAAATGCCCGTTTTGATCGTCCGACCCAGTGGAGCCATTCTTCGTGGCACCGCCGATATCGCGATCGCTCAGCCACTTTCACTCGAACACCCGGTGATTGTGTCGAACGTCAGACCGAACGGCCCCTCTGCGCCTGGCGGACCATAGCGTCGCCGACTCGGTCAACGCAGTTGGCTGACGAAACTAACCCGGGTCAGGGTCCAGTGTTCGCGCACCCTCATAAACGGGAGTTGGCATTAGTGACATAAGGTTCCGGCCGGGTTTATTCGAGTCGCTTGTTCACAGAAGCCATCTCGCCGATATCCGAGCTCGGGCGACGAGCCGCCGCAAGAAAAGACGGAACAGAATCATCAGCGCCGCGCATGCGGCCGAGCTTGGTTGCTTACAAATACCTGCCTCCAGCGGGAGCGTGACGTACTTTCACGCACAGGGCCCGGCGTTACATCCGCTGGAGATTGCTACCGATAAGTGCTCATTAGCGAGATCAACCGGCCCTCGCGCGCGCGGCACTTAAACACCGGAGCAGCCCATCCCGTAGCAGTTGCCAGGCGACCTCCCCATCTCTGGTCAGGCCGCGCCCGTTCCACAGGAGCTCACGCCCCATATGAGTTCGTCGAATGGGTTCGGGTCTCCGTGGTGACTTAACGAATCCTGATCTCAACGACGGCCACTTAACAATTACTTACTTGACAAGCCGAAATGGAGGGCTTACATGCGGGTCAGGGCACTACCCGCTAACGCTCGACGCCGAAGGTTTTAGGGAGCAACTGGGAATGATTTGGAGAAGAGACAGGGCGGCAGTGCTCGGTGTGATTTGTCTCCTGAGCGCGCCAGTCGGGGCCGTTGCCCCTGCAGCCGACTCAGTCGCTTTGGCTTCAACGAACGCGGATGTCGCGAGGGCCGACGCTCCGAGTGATGGAAGCGGCGGTGTGCAGACGGTCACCCTGCCATCGGGATCCACGCGGTGTTCGTCCACCGCCGACAAGCCATCCAGCCCGAACGCCTCCTGCGCGCATGGAAAGGCTGTGGGTGCGCTTCAGCCGCCTGCAATCTCGTTGCCCGCCGGGGCCGCGCAATGCCCATCCCTGCCGGGCAAGCAGGCGAGCCAGGGAGCAGCATGCGGCTCTGCCCGCCTGGCGGATGGGCCTGCCACCGCTGGAGCCGTACACCTGCCGGCCGGCGCTTCCCGATGCCCGTCGACGGCAAGCAAGCAATCGTCGCTGAGTTCGGCGTGCGGCACGGAGTTGATGCAGGCGGGCCCCGGTGGCCCCGACGCAGTACGCCTACCCTCAGGCACAACCGCTTGCCCCTCCACCGCCGCCAAGCCTTCTAATCCGACTTCGGCCTGCACCACCGCTAAGGCGGCCGCGGGTTTGGTCTTGCTCGATTACATCCAGCTTCTGGACGTCACCAACCTGACTTTGAGCGCATACCCCAACGCGGTGGCCCCAGGCGCCTACAGCACCCTCACGGCCGACGCGCACGGCTATGACGTCGGTCCTACGCCCTGGTATCTGGAGATCTACGACGCAAGCACTGGAGGTTCAGTCGCGATCTGCGGGAGTGGGACGACGTGCTCGGCATCGGTGTCTCAGGGGTCCCCGACCACCCACTCGTATATCGCCTACATCGCCTACTACAGCACGACCAATCCGCCCAGCGGCATTCAAGCGACCTCCAACTACGTGACAGTCACGTGGCTGTCAGTGAGCCTCGCGGCCAGCACCCAGTGGCTGCCCCCTGGTGCTGCTGCCACTCTGACCGCGTATGCGAACACTGACGTGGGTCCAACGCCTTGGTGGCTCGAGATCTACGACCAGTCGACTGGCGGGTCAGTGGCGATCTGCGGCAGCGGATCGAGCTGCTCGGCATCGGTTTCGCAATCATCGGCGACGACTCACAGCTACATCGCCTACGTGGCGGGATACAGCACGACCAACCCACCACCCAGCGTCCAGGCCACCTCGAACTCGCTCGCAGTGACATGGCTCGCCGTCAGCCTCTCAGCGAGCCCGACGCTTCTAGTCCCTGGCGCTGCGACGACCTTGACCGCCTACGCGAACACCGATGTCGGCCCGTCGCCCTACTACATCGAGATCTTCGATTCCACGATTGGAGGCAGGGTCGCTTCTTGCCCGAGCGGCTCCAGTTGCTCGACGAGCGTCACTCAGTCTTCCCCGACAATTCGCGACTACGTCGCGTACATCGCCGGCTATGGGACCACGAACCCCCCGCCGAGCGTCCAGGTGACCTCCAACACCGTCCGGGTGAGTTGGTTCACGGTCAGCCTCTCCGCGAATCCGACTTTTCTCGCGCCAGGGGGGGCGACAACTCTCACGGCGACTGCAAGTCAGGACGTCGGCCCGACGCCTTACTACATCGAGATCTTCGACCACACAACGGGCGCATTTCTGGTGGCGTGCGCCACCGGCATCAGCTGTTCGACCTCGGTCAGTCAATCCGCTCCGACAACCCAGAATTTCATCGCCTACGTCTCCTCATACGGCACCAACGATCCACCGTCGAGTCAGCGAGCGACATCAAATGTCGTAGCGGTTACATGGTGGTCGGTCACCTTGACGGAAAGTGCCAGCGTGCTCTCGGGCGGTCAGACGCTCACGCTCACCGCCACAGCCAACTTCAATGTCAGCGGAACCCCTTACTGGGTCGAAATCTTTGACCAGAGCAACACCTATGTGAACGCCTGCGGCAACGGCTCTGGAACCACCACCGTTTGCACGGGCCAGCAAACGCATTCTGTGTGTACAGCGGAGCCGTGCAGCCTGCCGAAGAGGGACACCCATTTCTACATTGCCTACATAACGAACCAGTTCAGCCAGAGCTATCCACCAGCCGGCATCCAGGCCACTTCGAACGTCGTGAATGCGACGTGGTCCTGGGAGAGCTGCAGCAACGAGGGCGGAATCTGGTTGTACGAGACTGTGGACTCGAAGGCGGCTGCCAACAAAGGCGAAATCCGCACTACCGACCGCACGTTAGCCGGTTGTGGCGCGTATAACACCATCGCGTGGAGCACGCAGGGCATTTCCCCGGATGCCTCGTTCGCAAGCTGGATGGAGGTCGGATGGACACTTTCATACGACGTCTTCGGCAGCCACTATGAGTATTGGTTCACCGAGTGGGGCCTCAACCACACAGCGAAGGGGCGTGACAGCGCCGGCATCATCAGTGTGTGCCCCAATGCCTTGCCCAGTTTCACCTGGTGGAAAGTTGAGAGCACTGGGAAGGACACCTGGACTGGCTCGGTCGATTGCGAGGATGGCGCTGGCTTTCACGCTCTGATGACATACTCAAAAACCACCTTCAGCAACGGGCTTGGCTGGTCCGAGACCGGGCGATTTGGCGGAACCGGTACATCGATGCAGGACACCCACCAAAACCTTCAGATCAAATCGACGAAGGGAGTCTGGTCGGCCTGGTCGGGCATGAGCTGCCAGAACGCCACAGCCAGCAACTGGAATTGGGTCGTTTTGACACCGTCTTCATACCAGACGCAACAGGGCACTCCTCCGCCATGCTGACCAAGGAGATCAGGGACATATGCAGCTGACGAAAGGGCACAGTAGCTTCAGGGCGCGATGGGTCGTTGTGGGGATGTTGTTCATAGCGTTGATGGCAGCCGGCGTTGCTGTCTGGCTTGGTCGCGTCGCGCCCGGCAATGAAGGTCCCGGGCCGTCGACCACATCCACCACCGCTGCCACCGAGGCCGGAGGCAAGCCACCCATCAACTGGGACAATCCGATCAGTGGCACAGACGTGGCCACCACGACTGAGGCAGCGGCCCATGTTTCGTTCACTCCATTGGTTCCAAAAGGACTTGGGAACCCGGTGAGGATTCAGGTCGACTCTCCTTCGGCCGGCCACGCCGGCATGACAGTGGCGTTTGTGTACCAGCATCCGGCGTACGGTCGTTTCTTCCTCATCGAACGGAAGTCATCAACGACGCAGGCCGACCTCGAGGGCTTGGCGGGATGCAATCACGACGCGGGTTGTCAGGGCGAGTGGACTCTGGTAAAACTAAAAAACGGAACGAACGGCCTGTTAATCACTGGTGGGCCCACGACCGGCATCATGTGGCTGTCGAATGGCGTGTTGCTCGACGTATTTGGTCCCATCGACACGTTTACCGTCCCCGACGCGATGGCTGTCACTTACGCCATCTAACCGGCGTATCTCGCCTCCACTTCCGGCGGGACAGGCGGTCAACTCGCCGAGAGTGGGATCGAAGGCCGATCCCATCGGCCTGTGGGGCACACATGTTCGTCGGTGGGTTGGCTACCCGGAGTGGCGGTAAGCTAGCCGCTAGGATCACCGGCGTCGTACTTGTGCTATTGCGCTAGCACAATGACCTTAATCGAGTTCGACCTGGACCCGCAGTCCGGCGTCTCGTATTACGTCCAGCTCATTCAGCAGGTTCGCCAGGCACTCCTGTTCGGCTTGCTCAAGCCAGGAGACAAGCTGCCCACGGTCAACGAGGTGGTGGCCCAAGTTGCCCTCAATCCGAACATGGTGCTGCGCGCATATCGGGACCTTGAGCACGACGGCTTTGTGATCAGCCGTCCTGGCCTCGGCCGCGGACTTCGGTCCTAGGCTCCAGTCATTGATCGCCGAGACGGAACACGATGGACGATAAGCCGACGTGTCGGTCCCGAGCCCGACGCCTGAGCGCACACTGTAGGCATGAACCCGGACCGGTTCCATTGGGCAGACCTGCCTGGGCTTGAAATTGGATAACCATCCGCCGATGTTGGAGTCAGCCATCCACTGAGACCGCCGACTAGGTAGGCGCGTCGCGCCGATTGGCAACCGCCCTTTGGGGAGAGAAAGGTTACGCGGTCATCTCGCTCTAGCGGGCAAGCTGCTCACGGTCCGGACGCAGGCCTTTCAAGACGTCGCCGGCGCACCCCACTCGTCACGACCCCACATCAATCGGCTACTGGGCGAACAACACCACGTCCTTCTTCTCCAGTGTCACGGTGCCATCCGCGCCGACCACGAAAAGATCGACCGGAGCGAACCCACCAGTTTGCGGGTACGCGGGATCCAAGACACCGACCGCTATGTGCGGGCGGGCGAGGCGATCGAGTCTTTGTGCCGTCAGCTAGGGTTGCCAATTGTCGGTTCATTCGATAACTCGGTCCTTACAGCGACCGTCAAAGGCGCTTTCCGCCAGCAGCACGCTGAGGACTAAGAGTTGGCGCCTGTCGGCTAGAGGCGTGTGTGTTGCCGCTCGGATGAGAGATATCAGTCGGGGTTGTTAGTGCCTGTGAGGCACACTTATTCATAGGCGGGTTGGCTACACGGAGTTGCTGTAGCTAGCCGAGCATTCATAAGGTCAGCTGGCTCCCTCGCCAGCGCCGTTCCGTACAGCAACGCCGGCGATAAACCATGGCAAACGGCGGCACTCAGCGGCACTCAGCAAATTCGGGCCGTCATTTTTGAACGGAGCGCAGGGATCTGTTAACCGCAAGGTTCAGGGTTCAGATAGGAGCGTCCTCAGTCGATCTCGAGGTCGGGATCATGCGTAAGACTCTCGGCCATAACCAAACGAGCCGAACGATCGCCGAACTTGACACTATGCGACGTGATCAGGACCTGAATGATGCTCCCGTCCTTCAACTTGTGACGCCAGGGTCCGGTCCGGTCCGAGTTGGGCGTGTCGGGCAGCAATTCGAGGAATTTCGGTACGTCCTCCACCGGTCTCAGGTCCTTAATTGTCAAAGCTAGGAATTCAGCCCCTGAGTATCCATACCGCTGTATCGCTGCCGCGTTTACGTCGAGTATCTGGAGCGTGGAAATGTCGTAAACCCACATGGGCTCTGGATTGAGAACGAAGAGTGAGAGATAACGGCCG
>WNFC01000261.1_pt1 | contig 52448 bp, 45 predicted proteins | sample 5400541 | NCBI WGS metagenome assembly WNFC01 (sample SAMN13153342, study PRJNA577476) | soil metagenome | isolation source: 120 cm saprolite under Douglas fir tree site 2 hole 2 replicate 1 | place: USA:California | collected 2015-04-18
GGCCCGATGACGGCGGTCGGAAAACTCGCCGACTTCCAGGCCCTGGACCCGTTCTTTCGGATCATCGAGGAAGGCGTGGCCGGGCTGGTGGACGGTGAGCACTTCTTCGACCTGCTGGCCGAGGACGTCGTCTTCGAGTACGTCATTACGGTCCCGGGCTACCCGCGCCGTGTCGAAGGGCGCCAGGCCGTAGCCGAGCTGTATCGCCCGTATGGCGCCACATTCTCCCTCGATCGTTGCTATGACCTGGCCGTCCACCACGACCAAGCCACGGGCGTTGTCGTTCTCGAATACGCCTCGCAGGGCCGCGCCATCCCGACTGGAACCGCCTACAGCAACCGCTACATCTCGGTGCTGTCGATCGTCGACCGCAAGATCGCGCACTGGCGGGACTACCTCGACCCGCTAGCAGTCTTTGACGCGATCGGATGGCCCGCCGCGGCAACAGGCAACTACTGACTACTCCCGGCGAGTGCCAGGCTGTCGCTGGCGACGTCCCAGGGGCTGGCCGGGCCGCGGCCCGGCGGCTAGGCCCCCGCACCGCATCGGGAGCCCAGGGCGCCGCTCCCCATACGCGCCCCACAGGGCAGCGGACAGCAGATCACGCCAGGTAGCGGCGGTGAACAGCAACCCCCTCCGGAGCCGTGTTCGCTGGCACCGCAGCTCAGGTCCGGTACGGTCGCCCGAAACTGGCAGGTCAGGACCCGTAACCGTTTCGTACTAGCCTCCTCTCAAGTGAGGGGTCTGATGCCCGCGACTCGGGTCAAGCCCCATCAGAACTGGGCCTTGAGTTCGTCGATCTCGTGCACCCGCTGCTGGAGCTGGGCGTATGCGGGGTGCTCGCGGATGCGGCCCAGAGCCCAGCGCAGTACCTCTGCACGGCTGTTCGCGATGCCTGCGGTGATCAGGGTGTCCACGGTCGCCAGATCGGCGGGGCCGAGCCGGGTCATGACGGGGGTGAGTTCCTCGCTCACTTCATCCAGTGTCTTAGCCCGCCCCCCGCGGCCTCCGATCCTGAGGATGGGGCCATGAGGCCTCGCCGCCCCGCTCGGTCTGTCCGGGCGGAACTCGACCCACCCGATGAAACGGGGCAGTTCGTCGCGCACCTTCCTGATCGCCGCGCGGTTGGCCTCCTCGAACGCGTGCACGGTCTCCTCGTCGGCCTCCTTACCCTCCGGCCGGTCGGCCCGGCTGATGAAGACCCGGATGGCGGTCTCTCCCGGCTCGACCTCCGGATCGTCGCCGTACTCCAGCACCTGAACTCGCTCAATCGCGCCTTCGGGGAAGACCGACCTCAGCTGCTCCTCGATGCGATCAGTCGCTGTTTTCTCCACGTCATCCTCCGCCGTGTTGCCCGTCATGCTTATGTTGCATGTATAAGAAGCGTAACACGTGTTAGCCTACCAACGGTCTGCTGATGGCATCCGTGCCGCCATGGCGGCCGACAGCAGCAGACAGGCTTCGCTGCCTCTACAAAGACTTTGCGCCGATGCCGTCCCGCAACGGAGACTGGTGATCATGCTGACCGAGTTGGCGGCCTTCGTGCCCGTCGCGGCGGTGGTGATCTGCACGCCAGGACCGGACACCGCGCTCACCATCCGCAACGCCCTGGCAGGCGGCAGGGCGGCCGGGATCCTGACCGCGGCCGGGGTTGCCATCGGCCAAGGTGTCTGGACGGTTGCGGCCAGTTTTGGCCTAACGGGCCTGCTTCGTGCCTCGGCTCCCGCTTTCCTGGCCCTGAAGGCAGTCGGCGCCGCCTACCTGATCTTTCTTGGCATCCAGTCGCTGCGGGCCGCCCGAGCGCGGCGCGGTCATGAGGCCGCAGCCGCCGCTCGTCCGGGGCTGGCGCTGCGTCCGGTCCGCGCCCTGCGGCAGGGCCTCCTCAGCGACCTGGGCAATCCGAAGATGGCTGGCTTCTTCGTCGGCCTGCTGCCCCAGTTCGCGGGCACCGGACGCGCCAGCCTCGTCGCCTTCCTCGGCTTCGGGTTCTTGTTCTGCCTGCTCACATTCGGATGGCTGACCGTGTACAGCCTGGTCGTGGCCAGGGCCAGGACGCTGTTCGACCGGCCGCGGATCAGGCGTTGCCTGGACGCGCTGACCGGATGCGTCCTGATCGGCCTCGGCGTCCGGCTCGCCGCCGAGCAGCGCTGACCGCGGGCAGGTCACGTCGAGCGGCACCGGGCGGATCCGCCCTGACCAGGAACTGGACCGGCGCATCGCGGCGCTCGCGCTGCCCGCGCTAGGGTCAATCGCCGCCGAACCGGCGTACAGCCTCGCCGATACCGCCATCGTCGGTCACCTGGGCCGGGCACCGCTCGACTCGCTGGCGATCGCGACCACCGCGCTGACCATGACGGCCTGGGTGGCCATCTTCCTGACCACCGCGACGACCTCGGCGGTGGCCGGGCTGGCGGCGGGCCGGGCCACCGACCGCGCGGCACGCTCGGCCGGGGCGGCGTACCTGGTGGCCGCGGTAGGCGGCACGGTGGTCGCGGCTGCCGTGATCGTGGCGGCGCCCTGGATCGCGGCTCTGCTCGGCGCTCACCAGCTCGTGCTCTCCGGCTCGGTCGGCTACCTGCGGGCGTCCGCCGCCGGGTTGCCTTTCCTGTACCTCTCCTACGCGGGGAGCGGGCATCTCATCGGGCTGGCGGATACCCGCACGCCGCTCCAGATCGCGGTCACCGCCAACGTGCTGAACGCGGCGCTCGAGGTATTCCTGGTGTACGGCGTGCACCTGGGTCTGCTCGGCTGGGATTGCCTGGGGTCTGGCTCGCTCTGGGGCTCTGGCTCGCGGCCCGCGCCGCACTGCTCGGCCAGCGCTGGCGGGCTCAGTTCGGGGGGATAGACAGTCGCTAACCGGGGCTTTACCTTCCAAAGGGTGAGTTTGACGCAAGTCCCGTTGTCTGGCGCAGCCGCCGCGGTTGTCGGGCTGGCCGCGTTCGGCGCGGTGGCGCTGGACGTGGGCTGGCAAGTCATCCGTCACGGCACGGTAATGGCGCATGAAGGAGCCCACGCGGTGATCGGCTCGCTGCTGTTCCGCAATGTCGGCGGTATAAAGCTGAATCCGGACGCAACCGGCGGAACCCCCATGGATCCGGGCGGCTGCCTGGGCAGTATCTTCGTTTCTTTCGTCGGGTACGCCGGCCCGAGCTTGTTCGGGCTTGGGGCGGCGAGGCTTATCCGGCTCGGACATAGCGTGGCCGCGTTGTGGGTGACGCTTTTCCTGCTCGGGATTCTCCTGGCCGGGCTAAGCAGGTCCCACGGCATGATTACCGTCATCCTCGTGGGCGGACTGGTGTATGTGGTTGGCCATTACGCCCCGGTGGGGATACAGATCGTCGCCGCCTACGCGATCACCTGGCTGCTCCTGCTGTCCGGGGTTCGCCGGGTCCTTGAGGTCGGTGCCCTGTCGAGCGACGGGGCCAATCTCACCCAACTTACCCATCTTCCGCGCGTCCTCTGGTTCCTGCTGTGGCTGGCAGCCACGCTCGCGGCGCTCGCCGTGGGCGGAAGCATGCTGGTCATGCCCACCTGAGCCGGGACGGTGGCCGAACGGGCTGCGGTGGATGCCGGCCCGCGCGCCCATGCCGTCCTTAGACGAGTCTGACAAGTTGGCGTTTTTGCCGGCGTGTCGGTCGGGTGAGAACTTCCCGGTCGGGAAGAATGCGACAAGGCCCCCTTCATGTATGAGATGAAGGGGGCCTTGTCCGGCCTCGCCGCTCCAGATCGACCGGTTGCCCGGCTTCCTCAGCGCTACGCGCCCCCGCCAGGGCCAGGCACCCGCACGAACCACCGGTTTCCCAGCTTTCCTGCGTCCCGGGGTTGCCCCCGGATGGTGCCCGTTTCCAACGGTGAAAGTATGTCTACCGCTCTCCGCTAGGGTTGCGCAAGAGTCAGCCGGGGATTCATTTTGAGTTTTTTCGCTGTCCACACATTGTCCACAGACTGCTGGCGGTTATCCGCACGTCGCAGCGGTTTTCCACGGGTTTATGAACAACCCATCCACAGGCGCTTCCCGCCTCGCGCACTCAGGTAGCCCGATAGCCTTTGAAGCTAAGAGCGTGCGTCCGAATCGCGCTTCTCAGTTCACGGCCGGTAGCCGCTCGCATGCCGTTCTAGCCCAACTGGTAGAGGCGCTTCCCCCAGGAGGAAGAGGTTCGCGGTTCGAATCCGCGGTACGGCACGCGGATGAGGTAGGAGAACGACGCTCGACAAAGCAGGTCATTGTCATCCGGCGCGACCTGAGGATGCGCCGCGGCAAGGAGATCGATCCGGTGACGGGTGACCTCGAGCTGTACTGACGATTTACCTGGGCGTTAGCTCAGCGGCCAAGGTAACTCCCCGACCGGCTCCGCGGTCTCGTCTTGGGGCGTCAGCACCACGGCGGGAGCCGCCGTGCCCCGAGGCCGGTTCTCCGAGATCCACGTATCGATCCGCTCCCACCAGTCGTACAGCCACTGCACCTGACCCTCATGATCAAGCGCTCGCGGCACCTGATCCACCGGTACCCGCCACCACCTGGCCCGGATGACCTGGTTGATCGGGAACTTCGCCCAGACGTCGCCCACGGTGATGATGTTGTCCAGCCCCGCATGCGCCACGAAGATCACGTCAGCATCGGGGCAGGCCGAGATGGCGGCCAGCGCCCCGCCGGGCCGCGGCGGGAGCAAGTTGGGCATGTCCCTGGCCCGCGCGGCCAGGTCCGAGCGACCCGAATGCTCCAGCCGCCGGATACCTCGGCGCCAGCGATGCGGCGTCCAGTTGCCGCCTTCGGGGAAGATGACCAGCGCGCCGTTCTGGTCGAGCCCGCGGGCCAGCCGCTCGATCTGCTCGGTGAAGATCCGCTCGCCTGTCTGGCGGGACCTGATGAACACGTTCGGCAGCCGGTTTCCCACGATGTCGACGCTGGGGTCGAGCTGCAGCGTCGCCTTCATTACCACCCGCGGCCGCCGCTGGTAGACGCTCAGCAGCTGGTGGACGAGCAGGAACGAGTCCCCAGGCCCGGCGTGCCGGCTGAGCACGATGACCGGCCGGGCCAGCCGCGCCAGGCGCTCCTCAGCAGTAAGTTCCGGCTCGTTGATCTCGACCCGCAGCCCGTACGTCCGTTCGGCCCCGCGGTACATCGAGTCCAGGAACCACCGCACGACCGCGTAGTGGCGGCTCTGGTAGGGCTCGGTGCGCAGCCGGCCGCCGAACCCGCTCACGACCCACAGGCCCGCCAGCATGAACAGGGTCACGGTCTCCGCGACGAACCAGACCAGCGCGAAGCCCACCAGCCGCAGGCTGCGCATATGGCCAGCCCGCGACCGCGCCGCCAGCCCGAACACTAGGGCCAGCAGCGCCAGGAACGGGGAAAGCACCAGGAAGGCGACCGCGAGGATGATCACCAGCGGCGCCAGCACGAGGCGGCGGATCAGCCTGGGTGGGAGCAAGAGACCCCTCCCGTCGAAAGAGGCCAGCTCAGTGAGTGGCCAGCGCGGCGAGATAGCTCGCGGACGCCGTGTATGCGCGCTCGATACTCAGCCCCACCCTAGCCTTGTCCCGGTAGCGGAACTGTGACCATCCCGGGGGGAGCCGGTCTCCGCCGCTCGGCAGCACATGCACCCGCACGTCCCCGGGCAGCGACGACATCTCCTCGTGGAACCGGTGCCTGCGGGCGATCTCGAACGCGACCAGCCCTACCTGCCACGGGCGAGTGGGCACCGCCAGCGGGCTTTCGATCCGGCCCACGTGCAGCACGTAGACGGTGCTGGCGCCCAGTGCGACGGCCCGCCCGACCGGGATCGAGTCGACCAGGCCGCCGTCGAAGTAGTGGGCGCCGCCGATCTCGACCGGCGGCAGCAGCCCCGGCACGGCACACGAGGCCATGACCGCGGGCACCACCGGGCCGCTGCTGAACCAGCGCGCGCTGGCGTCCTCGATGCTGGCCGCCACGCACTGGAACGGCAGCTCAAGGTCGGCGAAATCGGGACCGGGGAGCGCGCCGGCCAGCACGCGGCGCAACGGCTCGAAGGAGTGCAAATGGGTGCCCGAACGCACCAGCCGTACCGCGCGGCCCCAGAACCTCTCGCTGAACGCCAGCCGCAATTCTTCACCCTGCCACATCTGGCTGAGCCGGGCCGCCGCGCCCGCGGGGTCGGCCGCCACGAGCACCCCGTTCAGCGCGCCGATGGAGGTGCCCACGACCAGGTCGGGCTTGACGCCGGCGTCGGAAAGCGCACGGAGCATGCCGACCTCGTGTGCGCCGAGCAGGCCTCCGCCGCCGAGGACGAACGCGGTGGTCATACCGGCAGCCTAGCCACCCGTTCGGAATAAAAAACGGCCTCAGCCGCGCCGGATGGTCAGCCCGAGCGAGGCGAACTGCTCGAACGGCCGGTGGTAACCGCGCTCGATGTGGTGGATGCCGCGCAGCACCGAAGGCCGGTCGGCTACGGCCGCGGCCAGCACAGCGGAGAACCCGGCGCGCACGTCGGGCAGGGTAACGTCGGCGCCGCGCAGCTTCGACACGCCCCTGATCACAGCGGAGTGCACCGAGTTCGTGTCGTGGAAACGGCACGCGGGCCCGCCCAGGCAGGCCGCGAACACCTCGATCTCGCAGCCCATCTTCTGCAGCGCGGGCACGTACACGAGCCGGTTCTCGAACACCGTCTCATGCAGCACCGACATCCCGTCGGCCTGGGTGAACAGCACCATCAGCGGCTGCTGCCAGTCTGTCATGAACCCCGGGTGCGTATCGGTGTGCACCGCGGCGGCCCGCAGGCCCTCCGGCGCCGACGCGGTGATCCACTCGTCGGTGATGTCGATCTGGGCGCCCATCCGGGCCAGCGTGGTGATCGCCGTGACCAGTCGGTCCTGCGGGCAGCCGTGCACCCGGACCTCGCCCCTGGTGATCAGCCCGGCCACCAGGTACGAGAACGCCTCGAGCCGGTCCCCGGCCAGCCACCTGGACGCGCCGCGCAGCCGCGGCACGCCCTCGATGAGGATCCGCCGGTCCGGGCTGAGCTCGATGTGCGCGCCCATCCGCTGCAGGAACAACGCGAGTTCCACCACCTCGGGTTCGGTGGCGGCGTTGCGCAGCACCGTCTTCCCTTCGGCCAGCACGGCGGTCAGCAGCACCGTTTCGGTCGCGCCCACGCTCGGGTACGGCAGGTCGATGCGCGCGCCGAACAGCCGGGACGCCCGCGCGGTGATCCCGGCCGGGCCCGCCTCGACCTCGGCGCCGAGCGCGCGCAGCGCCGCGACGTGGAAGTCGACCGGCCGCCGCCCGATCGGATCACCGCCGACAAGGGGCACGAACGCCTCCCCGGTCCGGTGCAGCAACGGCCCGAGCATCAGGATCGGGATCCGGTTCAGACCGGTGAACGCCTCGGGGACCCGCGGCTGGACCGCGCTCCCCGGCGCGATCGTGATGTCGGCCCCCGAACGACCGACCTGATACCCGATGGCTTCCAGCATCGCGCCCGTGATGTCGACGTCGCCGACCTCGGGGGCGTTGCGGATCGTGCTCGGCCCGTCGCCGAGCATCGCCGCGACCATGTGCTTGGTCACCGCGTTCTTCGACCCGCGCACCTGGATGTCGCCTCGCAGCGGCCCGGACGGTTCCACCTGCCACGTTTCGGTCACGCTGACCACTGTAGGGGCGTTAATGCCCCGGCTTGGCGCGGTTTACCTGACCGGCAGGTCCTCCACCGGATTAACGGGGCCAGCTCGGTCGACCAGACCCGGTGGTGCGCCGGCAGGCGTCGCGGTGAGTTCCCGGTCCGTCTCCCATGGCCGCGTCCGGGCTAGCCAGTACGCCGTGCCGGCCACCAGGATGCCGCCCATGGTCCAGCCCAGCGGATAGGTGGGGACGCCGACGTACTTCAGGCCGGACGCGAAGATCACGAAGGTGATGGCCGGCCTGATAAACCGGTCCGGCGCACGCGACGAGAGCAGCGAGCCGATCAGCACCGCGGGCACGCTGCCGGCAATGATCGACGCGGTCACCCCGAACTGGACGTGCCCGAAGGTCAGCGCGCCGAGGGCCGCCGCCGCGGTGAGCGGGACCGCCTGCGTCAGGTCGGTCCCGACCAGCTGGCGCGCGCTGAGCATCGGGTAGGTGAACAGCAGCAGGATGATCATCAGGGAGCCCGAGCCCACCGAGGTGATGCCGACGATCAGCCCGCCGACCATGCCGATCAGCACCGTCGGGACCGGGCGGACGCTCAGCTGCTTAATGCTGGCCTCCGCGATCTTGCCGGTGCGCGGCCGGGCCGACCGGCGGTCCAGGAGGAACCGGAGCACCATGGCAGCCGCGCCGGTCAGTAGCGCCGCGCCGAGCGCGATCTCGACGTTCTTCTGATCGCCGGGGCTGTTGCCCATCTCGCGCAGCAGGAAGGCGCCCAGGAACGCCATCGGCACCGAGCCGAGCGACATCAGGCCGACCAGGCGCAGGTTCACCGTGCCCTTGTGCAGGTGAACCGCGGCGCCGACGGGCCGCATCACCACCGCGGCGACCAGGTCGCTGGAGATGGCCGCGGCCGGCTTCACCGAGAACAGCAGGATGAGCATCGGGGTCATCAGGGCGCCGCCGCCGGCGCCGGTCAGCCCGACCAGCAAGCCGACCACCGCACTGCCGAGGACGACGTAGAGGCTGAGGCCCATCCGGCGCTCTCCCTTCTCCGTGACCGTATTCCTAACATTCCCTACTACCTTAAGTTAAAAAGTGGGCAATGTAGGCAATACTTGTAACGCCCCGGGGTGATCAGGCAAAACATTTGGCCGAACGGACCTCGGTACCCGTTCCCGCTCCGGTTAACCGGGTAGACAGGGAGACGTGGACAAGCTGCAGGCCTACCGGGACAAGCGAGACGCGGCTCGCACGCCGGAGCCTGTTCCCGCCGAGTCTGTGCCGGCCGAGTCTGGCGAGGCTCAGGCCGGCGAGAACCCCGACGGCGGGACGTTCGTGATCCAGGAGCACCACGCCCGGCGGCTGCACTGGGACTTCCGGCTGGAGCGCGACGGCGTGCTGGTGTCCTGGGCGCTGCCGAAGGGCGTGCCGACCGACCCGGCCGTCAACCACCTGGCCGTGCACACCGAGGATCATCCGCTCGAGTACGGCAGCTTCGAGGGTGAAATCCCCAGGGGCGAGTACGGTGCGGGCGCGGTCACCGTCTGGGACGACGGCCGCTACGAGACGCTGAAGTGGGCGCCCAAGGAAGTCAAGGTCATGCTGCACGGGCGGCGGGTGGAAGGCGGCTACGTGCTGTTCCAGACCCGGGGCAACCAGTGGATGATCCACCGGGAACGCCAGCCGCTGCCCGCCGGGGTCCGTCCCATGCTCGCGGTGACCGCAGCCGAGCCCCGCGACAAGGAGAACTGGGCGCTGGAGATGAAATGGGACGGCGTCCGGGCCCTGGCTTACGTCGAACGCGGCCGGGTGCGCCTGATGTCCAGGACCGAACGCGACATCACGGTCGCCTACCCCGAGCTGGCCGGCCTGGGCGCGGCCACCACGCACAAGCAGCTGCTGCTGGACGGGGAGGTCGTGGTGTTCGGCGAGGAGGGCTGGCCGCGGTTCGAGGCGCTGCAACCGCGCATGCACGTCACCTCCGCGTCGCAGGCGGCCATGCTGGCCGGGCAGAACCCGGTGACGTACCTGGTGTTCGACCTGCTGCAGCTGGACGGCAGACCGCTGTTCGATAGGGAGTACCGGGACCGCCGCGCGCTGCTCGAGGAGCTGGAGATCGCCGGACCGTACTGGCAGACGCCGCCCTCGTTCCCCGGGGAGGATTTCGACGCCGTGCGCGCCGTCTCGGTCGATCACGGCATGGAAGGCGTCGTGGCCAAGCGGCTGGATTCAAAGTACGTGCCCGGGGTCAGGACCGATCACTGGCGCAAGATCAAGAACGTCCGGCGCCAGGAGGCCATCGTCGCCGGGTACAAGCCAGGGAAAGGCAACCGGACCGGCCAGGTCGGCTCGCTGCTGATCGGGGTGAACGACTCCTCCGGGCTGATCTACGCGGGCCACGTCGGGACCGGGTTCAGCGTCGAGACGCTGCGCCTGCTCGGTGACAAGCTCGAGCCGCTGCGCCGTTCGGACTCACCATTCGACGGCCCGGTGCCGCCCGAGCATGCCCGCCCCGCCGTCTGGGTAGAGCCGCGGCTGGTGATCGACGTGACCTTTGACTCGTGGACCAAGGCGGGCCGGATGCGGGCGCCGGTGTACAAGGGGCTGCGCGACGACATTGACCCGGCGACTGTGTTTCGTGAACCAGGTGATCTGTAAGTGAGCCGAAGGGGCGCGGCGTCGCCTGGACTGAGGAGCGAGGGACGAGCGACGAGGGAAGGCGGCGCCTCCAGGCGCCCCGGAGGCGAATGGAAGACGCAGTGAGCCCTGACACCAAGGTCGCCGTCCAGGTGGACGGGCGGACGCTGACGCTGACCAACCTCGGCAAGGTCCTGTATCCGGAGACCGGGTTCACCAAGGCCGAGGTGCTCGACTACTACCAGCGGGTGGCGGCCGTGCTGCTGCCGCATGTCGCGGGCCGGCCGCTCACCCTCAAGCGCTACCCCGAGGGCGTGGACGGCGAGGCCTTCTTCCAGAAGCACGTCACCGTGCACCGTCCGGACTGGATCCGCACCGCCCGGGTCGATTCGGAAAGCTCGCGGGCGCGGGGCACCAGCGTCACCTACCTGGTGGTGGACGACCTGCCCGCCCTCATCTGGGCGGCCAACCTGGCCGGCCTGGAACTGCATACCCCGATGTGGCGGATGCCCCATGTCCGCGAGCCCGACCTGCTGGTCTTTGACCTTGATCCGGGTGCGCCCGCCAACATCGTGGACTGCTGCCGGGTCGCCTGCGGCCTGCGTCCGCTGCTCGAAGCCGAAGGGCTCGCCCCGCTGGCCAAGACCTCGGGCGGGAAGGGCCTGCAGCTGTACGCCCCGATCTCCGGCGTGACCTCCGAGCAGGCAAGCGAACACGCCAAGGCATTTGCCGAACGGCTCGAACGCGATCAGCCGCGCCTCGCGGTGTCGCGGGTGACCAAGGCGCTGCGCACCGGCAAGGTCCTCATCGACTGGAGCCAGAACAACGGGTCCAAGACCACCGTCGCCCCCTACTCGCTGCGGGCTCGCCAGTTCCCCACCGTCTCGACGCCGGTCAGCTGGGACGAGGTGGAGGCCTGCCGCCAGCCTCAAGACCTGTTCTTCACCGCCGACATGGTCCTTGACCGGGTAGCCCGCCACGGCGACCTGTTCGCCCCACTGCTGTCCTAGCGACCCAAAGGTGGCTAACCCGGCATCGTGGGCACTTACCGGGGGTTGGCTGTCGACGCTAACGGCCGTTCGTGAGCGCGCTGCGACCGGTAGCCCGGATCGTGCGTCTCCCCGCTCGCCGCCAGTACCTGACCGGGGTACCTAATCCCGGACCTCGCAATTCCGGCGAAAGCCGCATAACCATGGCTCTCGCGCGGGAGCGGAACCCATGGATGTGACAACGTAACGACTCTTTCGGGTACGCTGCCACATCCATGTCCACCGGGAACCGGGCGTCCGGCCGCCTAGACGGCCTCGCCCTAGCGGCTACTGCAGCTCGGCGAGCAGGTTCTTCCCGTTGATCCGCCCGAGGCCGCTGCAGGCATCCCAGCCAGCACCAGCGCTGTAGCCCGGAGCGGGATAGATCTGGTTGGTCCCCCTGGTGACGTCGATGAAAGCGTTCGTCTCGTAGAGGCTGTAGATGAACGGCGTGATGAAGCCGAGCGGGAACCCGAAACTCTGGTTCAGGAGGGCGAACAGGCCGGCGTAGAGCGGGGCGACAGCGCTCGTTCCGCCTTCCACCGTCCATGTCCCGTCGACGAAAACCTTGTAGCCTGTGTGCGGATCGGCGTCGGCGGCCACGTCCGGGACGCCGCGACCCACGCTGACGCCATTGTTGACAGACACGGGTACGCCCTTGCCTGCCTGCCAGCTGGGCAGGCCGAACCGATCGCTGACGCCGCCACCGGTGGCCCACCCGAACCCCGGGTTGTCCCACACGATCTCATCCACGGTTTCGTCCGGGTTGACCTGCAGCGTCGTCCCACCGCAGGCGAGGACGTAGGGGTCGCTGGCCGGAAAGTCGCAGTGCGCCACGCCATCGTAGACGTTGTCGTTGCTGCCATTGTCCCCGGACGCCGCCAGAACCGTGATCCCGACTGCCGCGGCGGTGGCAAATGCGGAATCCATTCCGCTCAGGCCAGCGGCGGTCCAGCCGGCGTCCTCTGGTGCTCCCCAGCTGATGGAAAGGACCGTGGGGTTATTCGTCGTGTCGAAGGTGGCCGTGGTGATGGCGTCGATGAAGCCTTGTTCTGTGTTCGGCGCAAAGTACACCGCGATGGTAGCGCCGGGAGCGATCGATCCCGCCACTTCGATATCCAGCTCGACCTCGCCGTCCGCCGGGTCACCGTAGTTGTTCACCGCGCCGTCGACGCCGACCGCAATTACGTTCGGGGTGGCAAGCTGGAGGGAAGCGAAATACGTGTCGAGGTCTGACTGGCTGTACCCGCCGCCCAGCTCGATGATTCCGATGCATGTTCCCGTCCCGTCGACACCGGTCGGGAAGTCATAGATCTGCCCAATTTGGGCGGCGTCGAAATTGGTGACTACCAGCGGCCGGACCTGCACATGAGGCCGGGCCAGCGGCCGATTGGTGAGGCCGGACACGCGCTTGATGGTGTCAGACAGCGCGCGCGGGACCAGAACGTGACCCTCTCGGCTGCGGTACGTGCCGCCGGGGTACTCGTACGTGTTGAGCTGGACCCCGAAAGCCTTGTTCATCTGCTCGACGCTGCCGGAAAGATGTACCGTGCGCCGGTCGGCGCTCGACCCCTCGACGGTGAGATTGTATTCCTTCGCGAACTCAGCCACCTTGGCCAGATCCTCCGGATCCGCTCCGTAGGTCGCCGCGAACGCGGCGCGGTCGATCCTTTTCCGCTCGCGTGGCCGCTGGGCACCGAGGGCCGCCAGGTCAGGCGGCGGTGGGGCGTCGGGGCGCTGACGCACCTCGACACTGACGATGAGCCGCTCGTTGGCATCCGCCGGTCCAACCAGACGGGCGTCGCTTCGCGCTGGACGTTCGCTGCCGACCACAATTACGTGATCACTACCTATCGCCATCGTGTTTCTCCTCGCTATCGCTGTTACCGATGGGTTCCGTGACTGACGTCGGCCGTGGTGGCCTTGAAGGCAACAATCACGGGCCGGCGCTAGCGAGGCGTTAGCGGGAGAGTCGGCGGGTGAGCATCTGGGTCTGTGGTTCCGGCTCGACCTGCAGGTCGGCCAGCATGGCATGGCAGCGCGCCAGGGTCCGGCGGGCTTGGGCGTGCTCACCGCGAGCCAGGTGGGTGGAGATGAGCAGCCGGTAGGCGGCTTCGGACCAGGGCTCGGCGTGCAGCGCCTCGTGGCCGAGCCTGAGCGGGGTGTGCTCGTCCCCGTCCGCGAGCAGCAGTTCGCCGACGCGGATCGCGGCCGTCAGATAGCGCAGCCGCAGTCGGTCGCGCTCCAGTGCGGCCCAGTCAGCATCCGGCTGACCGACGCAGAAGTCGCCCCGGTAGAGGGCAAGGGCACGCTGGTAGGCGGGCAATGCCCGCGAGGCGGAACCATCGCATTCTGCCTCCTCGGCCTCGGCGAGGTAGCGGTCGAATTCGTGCACGTCGATGGTGAGCCAGTTGCCGACGGACAGTTCCAGAGCCGGGCCGTCCGCGCGGAGAAAATATGGCGGATCGCTGCCCCGCCGATCGGGTTCGAGCACCCGCTGCACGTAGGCCAGAGTTACCCGCAGGTTGCGGCCAGCCGCCTCGTCATCGAAGTCGGGCCACAGCTCGGCGGCTACCCGTAGCCGGGTCGTCCGCGGGTGCATGGCGAGGAAGCTAAGCATTTGACGGACCCGTTCGCGGCGTAGGTCCGGGTGGCCGACCGGTTGATCGTCGCGGTGCAGTTTGACGGGCCCGAGCAGGCACAACCGGAGCCGATAGCCCGGGGCGACGCGAATTGCGGCTGGTCCGGATGCGACAGCCGCACGGCGAAGGCGCCTGCGGACGGCAAGCCGCCCGAATCCCATCGCCGCGGGCGCGCCATGATCACAGCCGCCTGAGCTCATTGTCGGAGCGTCCCCCACGCTCTCTTTCATCGCTTGCTCCTGTCCCCCCCGGATGATGTGGGGCCATCGCGACCGTGCCGCGGCACCGCCCGCTTCACCGGCGGGCGTATTCGCCAGGCCAGGATCGCAGCCCTGGCATTTCCGCCCTCTGTCCGTATGGAGTGGACGCTCCCGGTGCCTGATACAGCCCCTCAGGTCCGGTTCCCGCCACAGGGCAGGGTGAAGAATCGCTGAACAACGCGAGCACCTCGCATGACAGCCTCGCCGCCGAGAGCTACGGACCGGTCATCGGCGCCCTGTCGATGCTGCTGAAGGCGAATGAGGAGGCAGGCACGATCCGGCCCGGCCTGGACCCGGACGACGTCCTGCTCATCCTGGGATTCCTCTGGCGCATCGATCCCGGGAGCGACTGGAGGTCGCGCGCGGACCGGCTGCTCAGCCTGCTTATGGACGGTCTGCGAACCGGTGCCCCTGGCCCCGCTCGCTGAGCAGCAGCAGGGCGTACGCGGCGACGGTGGAGTCGTCGGTGATAGCGCCCTGGGTGATCATCTCCTCGAACCGGGCCCTGGGCACCCAGGCCTGGCGCATGTCCTGCTCTTCGCGCTCTCGCTCCGGCGCCCCTGGTTCCAGCCCGGTGGCCAGGAAGAAGTGGCCGCCCTGGCTGCTGATGCCGTGGGCGCAGTGCAGGAACCCGAGCTTGACCAGGTCGCGGGCGCGCAGCCCGGTTTCCTGCGCGAGCTCGAGCCGGGCGAGTTCCTCCGGGCGGCCCGACTGCCCGTGCGGGAACCCGCCCTGCGGGAACGACCAGGTACGCCGCCCGATCGGGTAGCGGAATTCCTCGACTAGGTGGAAGCCGTCGTTCTCGGCCGGGATGACCAGCGCGAAGTCGGCCTTCTCGACGAACGCGTACGTGCCGCGGGACCCGTCACGCCGTTCGATCTCGTCCCGGCGCAGGCGCATCCAGTTGTCTTCATAGACGACGCCGGAGGCGAGCATGCGGATCTCCGCACTCTGCCTTCCGCTCGCCTCCGGGGCGCCTTTGAGGCGCCTCCTTCCCTCGTCGCTCGTCCCTCGCTCCTCAGTCCAGTCGGCGCCGCGCCCCTTCGGCTCACTAGGAGGGCACCTGCTCGGGTGCGGCTATCGCCAGGTCGCCGATAGACCCGGCGGGAATGGCCGCGGTGACCGCGGTCCGCCGGCGCGCCCGGATTTGCCTGACCACCGCGGTCGCGCCGAGGGCGCCCGCGATGGGTAGCGTGATCAGGGCGGGCAGCTGATAGCGCCAGGAGAACTCATACAGATCCGCGCCGAGCAGCACGGCGACCGCGCACCCGGTAATCAGCAGGCAAGCCAGCGCGAGTCCCGGATCGCGGCGCCGGCGGAAGGTGAAAATCCCGGCGATCCCGGCCAGCAGGGCGAGCAGGAACACCGGTCCCGGCGTGTACCCGCCGTGCAGCTGGTAGTCCCGGAGCGCGGTGGCGGCCGTGACGTTGACCCGCGCCCGCCCGCCGCCCCTCGCCTTGGCGAAGACGCTGCTGGCGCTGTTCCCGCCGTAGTGGGTAATGCCGGGCGGGTAGTAGGGATAGCTGGTCTGGAACTGCCAGCGGGAGATCGGGGTGTCGCCTTCCGCGCTATTCCTGGTCAGGGCGAAGATCTTCACCGAGTCGTTGGCGATGTCGCCCACCACGCGCATCGGCTGCTGCCCGAGCACGCTGTAGGCGAGCTGGCGCTGCAGCGGCAGCGTGTTGATCAGCTGGCCCAGCTGAACGTTGACCGGCTGATACAGCACGCGCGGCGCGGTTTTCGTGTTGACCAGGCCGTCCACCCCTAGGGAGGCGGATACCGACGCGCTCGGGCATAGCGGCTGCTCATCGGCGGGAAGCTTCAGCGTGGCGCAGTCGGCCGCGTGGGCCGTCCGGCCGTACAGGTAGGCGTCTCCCATATTGGACAGCTCGAACCCGTAGTGCAGGATCGCCGCGGAGTAGCCCATGTAGCCCACGACCGGCAGCGCGAAGCAGAACGTCAGGGCCGTGCCGTGCAGCAGGCGGGTGCGCCAGCCCTGCGCGGCGGCCAGCACGTAGATCAGGGCAGGCACGATGAGCGCCTCGCCCACCTGACGGACCGGGGCGGCCGCGCCGAGCGCGAGCCCACCCAGGATGACCAGGGCGAGCCCCGGCCTGGGCTGCCAGAGCAGCAGGACGATCCCGACGACCAGGAGCGCCTCGAACAGCACGTCGGGCATGATCGTCTGTTCCGCGTTCAGCTGGTAGGCGTCGAGCAGCACCGGTGCCACGGCCAGGGCGGCGAGCCAGCGCGTCACGCCGCGGCGCAGCATCAGCACGTAGAGCGCGGCCGCCATCGCCATCCCGAGGATGTGCTGCAGCAGGGCCGCGAAGGCCAGGTCCGCGAACATCAGCACCGGGCGCAGGATCAGCAGCGTGTAGCCGAGCGGATCGAACGATCCCCAGTCGGTGGTGTTGAAGTCGGTCCCGAATATGTACTTCTTCGAGTCGATGAACAGCAGCGCGGGCTCATAACCGAGCTGGGCGACGACGCGCAGCACTAGCCCGGCCGCCAGCAGCAGCCCGAACACCCAGTGCCGGCGCACGATGTCCATGGCGGACCAGATGGCCCGGTCGAGGCGGGATCCCGCCGGGACGGCACCCTGGCCCGCAGCGCCCTGGCCGGCGGCCAATACGGCTTCGCTCCTGTTGGTCACACAGAATCCTCGCCATGAGTCGCATCAGGCAGCGGGAGATGCCGCGCTAGTGCCCGGCCGCCTTCCTGGCAGGGATCATTCTGCCGCATCACGCGGTACCAGGCGCGGATAAGGGCGAGATTTGCCCGGTGTCGTCACCAATGACGACCCGATTGCGGCTCGGGGTATAGGTGTGAGGTGCGTCACAGCCCGGCCGGAAGCCAGGACCGGATGGTTGCCCGAGTGTTTTGACGGTGCCTGTCCGTAGCATCGGCGCATGCTCGCGTCGATGGCCCTGAACGTCGCAGGTGCATTGCGGTGAACGCGCGCGCCCGCGACGCTAATACCGGCGCCTGGGACATCCTGCGGCGGCAGCTGCGGCCGGGGGCAACCTCTCTGTATCCACTTGAGCCGTATCGGTTCTGTCGCGATCCGCCTGAGCCGTATCCGTCGCGGCTGTCCATTTCGTCGCCATGCCCGGCGATCTGCACCATCTGCCGTGGCCCGGTGCGGCCCGGATTTGCCCGCTGCTATCAATGCGGGCGTCACGATCTGCTCGGCCATGGCCTGCTCGCCGACGCCGTGGTACCCATCTGCTATGCGGTGAAGGGCACCACGTTCGCCGCCGATCTATGGCGTTACAAATCCTGGCGGGCGCCAAGCGCTGCCGCGCAGACGACAATGCTGGCTCTGCTGCTGGCCTTCCTCCATGATCACGGGGCCTGCGTGTGGCGGCACGCGGGCATGCCCGCGCCCGGCCGCCTGGCCGTGGTGCCGACCGGCTGCGGCCGCCCGGGACCCCACCCGCTGCTCGAGCTGTCCGCTCCCTACCTGCGGCTGCCGCTGACCCGGCTCGTCATCCGGCCCGGAGAGCAGGGCCGCGACCTGAACGTGAACCGGTTCATCACCGACCGGACGGCGGCCGGCGCCAACGTGCTGCTGCTCGACGACACCTGGGTATCAGGCGCCAGCGCCCAGTCCGCCGCCGCCGCGCTCAAACGGGCCGGCGCCCGCCATGTCGCGGTGGTGGTGCTCGGCCGCCATATCGACCCGGCCGACCGGCTGGCCGGCCCGCTGGCCGCCCGGCTCGCCCCAGCCGCCTACGACCCGGCCAAATGCGCCGTACACGGCCAGACGGCTCCTTTACCGGGCGTTAAGGGTACAGAGCACTTCATCGTGATAATAGTGTGATGAGTAATCAGCGGCAATCATTGATCCCTTTCCGTGCACTAAGGAAATAGTACTGGTTTAAACGCTCGTTACATTGAATAGGTGGCTGAGCGCACTTGTTTTGCTCTAGCTTTTGGCCATGAATGACCCCCAAATCGCAGCCGCCCTGCGTATGAGTTCGCCCGGTGCGCTCGCCGAGCTCTTTGAGACGTACGGTGACCGGCTCTTCCGCTACTGCTGGTGCATGCTGCGGAATCGCGAAATAGCGCAAATCGCGCTGCGCGATACGCTGGTCGTGGCGCAGGCGCACATCGCGCGGCTGGCGGACCCGGAATATCTTGGCCCGTGGCTTTACTCGCTGGCCCGCGCGGAGTGCCGCCGGCGCCGGGCCGTTCCTCCGGCCGACGCCGACGAGCCGCCCGCGCGCCCCAGCCAGCGTGATGCCGATTCCCGGCTGATGGCCTGGAACGCGGTCATGAGCCTGGAAGCCGACGAGTTCGAAGCGCTCGAGCTCGCCTGCCGGCATGACGTGGACCTGGGTCTGGTCCTCGGCCTGCCGGCCGAGGACGCCCAGGCGCTCCTAGACCGGGCGAGGCAGAGCCTGGAGCGGGCGCTCGGCGCCGAGATCCTGGTCAGCCGGGGCTACGCCTGCCCGGACCGTGCCGAGGTGATGACCGGCTGGGCGGGTGTCATGACGGCGCAGATGCGAGAGCGCGTGCTCGAGCACGCGGGCGGCTGCGAGGTCTGCGGGCCAAACCGGCCTCGCAACGTTTCCGCCGCGCGGGTCTTCGCCCTGCTGCCCGCGCCCGTGCTTTCGCCGCTGGCCCGGGCGGAAGTGCTCGACTTCTTCGCCGACCACCGGCTCTCCCCTTACCGGGAGTTCGCGGTGAGCCGGACGTCGGTCCTGGCCGAGTCGGGGTTCCCCGTCCGGTCCGAGCCGCCGGCCGCGGCGCGCGTCCAGGACCCCCCGCAGGCTGCCCGGCGACCGCGTCGTGTGCCCAGAGCCGGGGTACTGCTGGCCGGGGCGGGCGCCATCGCCTCGGCCGCGGTGATCGCCTCGACCTTCGTCCTGGCCGGGTCCGCGGGCAAGCCCGCCGCGGTCCGGGAGATCATCCCCACCATGGCGGCTGGCTGGCGGACCGGACCCGCGCCGCAGGGGCCGTCTGATCTCGGCAACGCTGGCGCTGTGCCGTCCTCGGGCCCGTCCGGCACCGAGTCGGCCCCGTCATCCCGGCCGCGGCTTTGGACCCAGCCGCGGCTTTCGACCCCGCCGCCGCTGGCGAGCACGGCGGCCGGCCAGGGCCAGGTCATGATCACCGCCGCCACCCAGCCGCTGCCGCCAGCCAAGCCCCCCGTCACCCAGAAGAGCGCGCCGGCGCAGCCGGCGACAACGGGCGCAGGCGGGACGATGGCGTCACCGGGCACGCTGCGGGTTTCGACAGACAGCCTCGCCGTCGGCACCGGCTCCACCGGCCAGATCACGCTCACCGCCGTCGGCGGGACGGTCAACTGGTCGGCGAGCAGTTCCTCGCCGGTGCAGGTGAGCCTGAGCAGCTACTTCGGAAAGCTCCAGGCGGGGCAGAGCGTCACGCTGACGGTGACGGTCACCCGGGGCGCCAACAGGGGGAGCGCGACCATTTCCCTCGAGCCGCCTGCCTCCGCACCGCAGACGGTGCAGGTCAGCTGGATGGCGCTGCCGAAGGGCCCCGAACGGCCCGGCCATCCGTGGCCGCCCCGTCCATCGCCGCCCGCCCCGGCGCCCTCGCCGACTTCGGCCTCGCCTTCGCCCACCGTGTCGGCGTCCTCGACCCCGTCGCCGTCCCCGTCCCCGTCCCCGTCCCCGTCATCGTTATCGGGCGCGCGGCTGGCGGCCGGCGGCCCACGACCGCGCCGGGTAGCGGGCCCGCAGGCCCTAAGCTGGAACGGTGACCGCCGAGCCCCCTTCGCATACCACGCTGGTCAGGCGCGCACGCCGGATCAACCGCGAACTGGCCCTGCTCTATCCAGACGTGCACACCGAACTGAACTTCAAAACCCCGCTTGAGCTGCTCGTCGCGACGATCCTGTCAGCGCAGACCACCGACAAGCGGGTCAACATGGTGACACCGATCCTGTTTTCGCGGTATCCCACCGCGGCGGACTACGCCGCCGCCGAGCGCGACGAGCTTGAGAAGATCATCCAGTCGACCGGCTTCTACCACGCCAAGACGAACAGCCTGATCGGACTCGGGCAGGCGCTCTGCGACCGGTTTGGTGGCGAGGTGCCGCCGCGGCTGCGCGATCTGGTCACCCTGCCCGGCGTGGGCCGGAAGACCGCGAACGTGGTGCTCGGTAACGCGTTCGGCATCCCCGGCATCACCGTGGACACTCATTTCGGCAGGCTGGCCAGGAGGTTCGGCTGGACCAAGAGCACCGAGCCCGAGAAGGTCGAGGCCGAGGTGGCCACGCTCATCCCGCGCAAGGACTGGACCGTGCTCTCGCATCGGATGATCTGGCATGGTCGGCGGGTCTGCCACGCCCGCAGGCCCGCCTGCGGCGCGTGCGCGCTGGCCCGGCTCTGCCCCTCCTACGGGGAGGGCCCCACCGATCCGGCGGTGGCCGCGAAGCTCGTCAAGTCCGGCCCGTTCTCGTGACGTCCGGCCGCGAGCCGGCTCGGGGCGCGCCCGCACCAGCGTGGTTGCGCGAGCTGGCGGCCGCGGCCGAGACGATGGAGGTGTCCCCGCTGCTCGTACCGCCCGCTACCGGCGGCCGGGCGTCGGCGGTGCTTGTCCTGTTCGGTGACGGCCCGGCCGGCCCGGACCTCCTGCTCATCCAGCGCAGCGAGGGGCTGCGGCTGCACGCCGGCCAGCCAGCCTTTCCCGGTGGGGCCGTCGACGCCGGCGACGGGGGACCGGTCGGGGCCGCGTTGCGGGAGGCGGTCGAGGAAGTGGGCCTTGACCTGAGTGGCGTCGACGTGGTCGGCATCTTGCCCGAGGTGTTTATCCCGCGGACGGGATTCCGGGTCGTTCCCGTCCTGGCCTGGTGGCGGCGGCCGTCCGCTGTCGCGCCGGTCGACGTGGGCGAGGTGGCCGCGGTAGAACGAGTCAGCGTCGCTGAACTCGCCGATCCCGACGCACGCCTGATGGTGCGCGTGCCCGACGGACGGACAAGTCCCGCTTTCCGGGTCAGGGGGATGCTCATCTGGGGGTTCACCGCGGCGCTGGTCGACCGCCTGCTCGCCCTGGCCGGCTGGGAAAAGCCATGGGACGTCACCACGGTCATGGACCTGTGACCGCCGCTGCCGGGCCAGACAGCGGCTAAAACGCTATACGGTGGGGGTCGTGCGAGGTGATGTGCTCGACCTCATCTTGATCGTGGTTGTGGCTGCGTTCGCCGTGTCCGGTTACCGCCAGGGCTTCATCGTCGGCGTGCTCAGCTTCTTCGGCTTCGTGGGCGGCGCGCTGCTCGGTGCGGAGTTCGGCCCGAGCATCTCGCGGGCGCTGGTCGGCGGACAGACGCAGCAGGATGTCATCGCCGTCGTCCTGCTGGTGAGCTTCGCGGTGATCGGGCAGTTCATCGCCTCCTCCATCGGCGCGGCCATGCGGTCCACGGTGACCTGGCGCTCGGCGACGGTCCTTGATTCCGCGGGCGGTGCCGCGGTCAGCGTGGTGTCCGTGCTGCTGATCGCCTGGGTGGTCGGATCGGTACTGAACGGGTCTCCGTTCCCCGTGGTGGATCAGCAGGTGAACAACTCACTCGCGCTGCAGACGCTCGACAAGTTCATGCCCTCACCCGCCAAGACCATGTTCTCCGACTTCCGCAGGCTGCTGGCCAGCAACAGCACCTACGCCGAGGTGTTCAGCGGGATCGGCGTGGCGCGCATTCTCGCCATCCCGGCCCCGGACCCCGGCGTGCTGAACAGCCCGGGCTTCCGGGCGGCGGAAGACCGGGTGGTCAAGGTCCAGGGGGTGGCACCGAGCTGCCAGCGGTCCATCGAGGGATCCGGCTTCGTCATCTCACCTGACCACATCATGACCAACGCGCACGTGGTCGCGGGAGTGACGCAAAATCAGAGGGTCAGTACCCCGGACGGCCGGACCCTCAGGGCCACCGTGGTGTTCTACGATCCGCAGGTGGACGTGGCCGTCCTGTACGTGCCCGACCTTAAGCTGACCCCGCTGCGGTTCGCCGGGCCGGCCAGCCCCGGCGACAACGCCGTGGTCGCGGGCTATCCGCTGAATGCCCAGAGCCTGCACGCCGTGCCGGCCAGGATCGGCGGCATCCAGAACGCGCAGGGCCCCAACATCTACCAGACCAGCACGGTGACCCGTCAGATCTACGAGATCAGGTCGGTGGTCGAGTCGGGTAACTCAGGCGGCCCGCTGCTGTCGCCCCAGGGCACCGTCGACGGCGTAATATTCGCCGCCGCGGTCGGGGTGTCCGACACCGGCTTCGCGCTCACCGCGGCCCAGGTGTCCGCCGACGCCACCCAGGGTGAGCAGGCCACGACCCCCGTCTCCACCATGGGCTGCGACTAAGCCGGCTGTCGTCGGCCGGCATGGTCAGCGGTCGTTATCGGTGTCCGCTATCAGCGGCGGCTTCAGGTCGGCGGCCGGGATGCCGTCAAGCCCGTGCCGCTCAATGCGCGCCGCCAGGTGGTCCGTGGCGGCCAGGACGGCCGGGATGTCCATGCCGTGGAGACGGTCTGGGCCGGGCCCTGCGGACGGGTCGGCCTGGTCCTGGTACGCGCGGACACGCTGAGCGCCGCGCCTGAGCAGGGCGACCGCGCCGCGGGCGTTGCCCCGGCGCGCGTGGGTCAGCCCGACCGCGATCTGGGCTAGGCCCTGCCACAGATCGCGCTCGTGCGGCGGGCCGGACTTCCAGGCCGCCTCGAGGACCTCGTGCGCGTGGAACGGGCGTCCCTCGCGGAGCAGCTGGTCGGCGAGCCTGGCCGTGTCGGGCCCGGTGAGCGCCAGATCGTCCGGGATCACGGGGTCGGCCCCAGGCTGGCCGGCCCCAGCCTGGGCGGCCCCAGGCTGGCCGGCCCCAGGCTGGGCGCGGGCCAGCGGGCGTCCCAGGGCGTCGCGGGGCCGCGCGTTCCGCGGCCGGCCGGCCGGATCGCGGTCCCGCGTCAACGTTCGGGTTCCGGGTCGGCCAGCCAGCCGAGCAGCTCGGTGTCCAGGGCCTCGGGCCGTTCCTCGTGCGGGAAATGGCCGGCGCCGTCGATCACGCGCCAGCGGTACGGGCCATCGACATAGCGCCCGGCGCCGCGGGCTGTCTGCGGGAGCACGCAGGTGTCCACGGCACCGTGCAGGTGCAGGGTCGGGGCCTGGATCGCCGCCCGCATGTGCCGGGCATACCGCAGGCCGTCGGGACGCACGCCGCTGCGCGCGAGCCAGCGGTGATATTCCAGCGCGGAGTGCGCCACAGAGGGTATCCGCATCGCCCGGGCGTAGATATGTTCCGTCTCCGGGTCAGGCCAGCCGGGCGCCGACCACTTCTCGAGCATCCGGCCCACCCGGAAGGCGCCGTCCCGCAGCAGCTGGCGCTCGGGGAGAACGGGCAGCTGGAATCCCAGCGCGTAGGCGCTGCGGCGACCCTGGCCGAGCGGGTTGGTGAACACCGAGGCGCGCATCCGCAGGGGGTGCCCCATCGACACCACGGCCAGCCGCCGGACCACCTTGGGGTAGTAAGCGGCCAGCGTCCAGGCGATCAGCCCGCCCAGGCCGTGGCCGACCACGATCGCGTTTGCCTCGCCCATGGCCCGGATCAGCCCGGCTGCGTCGGCGGCGGCCGTGACGAGGTCATAGCCGCGGGGCGGCTTGTCGCTGCCGCCGTAGCCGCGCAGGTCCACCGCGACCGCGCGAAAGCCCGCCCCGGGCAGCACGGCCAGCTGATGCCGCCAGGTCCACCAGAACTCGGGGAAGCCGTGGAGCAGCAGCACCAGCGGCCCGTCGCCGGCCTCGGCGGCGTGGAACCGGGTTCCGTTGGCCGAGACGGACCGGTGACTCCAGGGGCCGCCGATCTGTACTGCGGCATCGGCGCCGGTGGCCATCGTGGTCACCGGGACTTGCGCGCGGTGATCTCGGGCTGCTGGCCGTCGTGGCGCAGCATCCCGAGCCCCTCGGTCACGGTCTTGCGCGTCTGGCGCAGGCCGGACAGGTGCCTCAGCTTCAGCAGGGCGATCCCCACCGCCGCTCCCGCCAGCAGCACACAGGTACCCGCGACGATGAGGAAGGCCGCCCAGTTCCAGATGCCCAGCCTGATCAAGCCGTACGCGAAGGCGATGCAGAGCAGGACAAGCACCAGGCAGCCGACGAAGGCGGCCACGCCGCCCAGCGCCCCGGCCAGGCCGATCCGGCGCGCGTCTCCGCGCAGCTCGGTCTTGGCCAGGTCGATCTCGTACCTGACCAGCTGGGACACGTCCTTGGCGGCCAGGGCGACAAGATCCCCAAGTGACTGATCACCGCCGGTGGGTTCCGACGTTTCGCTGCGGACCATCGAGTCCATCTCCCATCGTGCGGGACCACTTTCCGCGCTCACGCACGGCAATGGGCGTCCGCGTCCGATTCTCCTCGGGGCTAGCTCACGTTCGCCAAAGACCAAGGCTAGCGTTGTCGATCGTCATCATGGCAGCACCCCGTGCCGGTACGGCGTTTCACGCTCCGCCACACGGTGGCGGGCCCACCGGGCATGCGGTCGATCCGGTCCGCCCCAAATAGACGCCGCCTCCGCAATGGGGCAGTTACCCCGATGTGTGGCGATTCGCCGGATTATAGCGTCATGATTGCGTGCGCCGAAGCCGAAGAAACCCTGAAGAAACACAGAGAACCCCGCGAGCCCCGCAGCGGCCCCAATAGCGAGCGGCGCCCCTGGCCGGGGCGCCGCCGCGAAACCACGTCAAGCCTGGCTACCAAGCGTGCACCTTCTCTGTCGTCCAGGCTGGCCGCTACCGACCTGACCTGGCCTGACACGCCTCCCGCGGCTGGTCGCGCGTGGGTACCTGGCTGCCGTGCCCGGACGTCCAAACGTCCGTACCACAGTTGTACGTCGAAATCGCCAGCCTGAAAAGCCTTCCGCGTAACCGATTCGTGATCTCAATCAGTCCCCGCGATCACATGCCGTTAACTGTGGCTTGCCTGCTGGCCGCCTAGGCGCAGGCTGCTGACCCCTTTTGGGCTGTACAGGGCCCTGGTACGCTGTACGTCCGCCGTTAGCGGACAGTGTCGGACATGCGCGATCCCGCCCGGGCCGGCGCCTCTTGCGCCGTGAAAATCCATGAGCCGGCCTACCTGGCAGTAGCAATCTCGCGGATAGGCCTTCTCAGACCCTTCGGCATATGTTGTAATTCGATTGGCTGACGCTGCATCGGGTGCCTGTGGCGGATTTGCCACCGGTGATCGCGAAAACGACACCTGTGGTCGCATACGGGAGCACTTTGCGGATAAGCTTACCTATAAGGACGGAGCCGGCCTCCCCCCCCAGGGCCGGACCGTGCGCGCGGGCGCCGCTCTCCCCCCCGGCGGCGCCCGCCTCCTTTTTTGGCCCTTGTGGTTTGAGTCGGCCTCTGTGGCTGCTGAAGCCCAGTAGGCGCTCGACGGTCCGTTAGTCCGTTTCGGCGGCGGAACTGGCCGGGGATCCGGCGAGGAGAGTGTCGAGCAGGGCGACCGCGCCCCGCTTGGATAGCGGGTGGTTGGCGTTGCCGCATTTCGGTGACTGCACGCACGAGGGACAGCCCGCCTCGCAGTCGCAGCTGGCGATGGCCTGTCTGGTGGCACCGAGCCAGCCCGGGGCCGCCTGGAAGCCGCGTTCGGCGAATCCCGCGCCGCCGTCGTGGCCGTCGTAGACGAAGACGGTGAGCTTGCCGGTCGCCGGGTGCCGGGCGGCGGAGACGCCGCCGATGTCCCAGCGGTCGCAGGTGGCGAACAGCGGCAGCAGGCCGATGGAGGCGTGCTCGGCCGCGTGGGCCGCCCCGCCCAGGTCCACGCCCGCGGCGGCGAGCGCGTCCGCCTGATCGGCGGATACCGTCCACCACACCGCCCGGGTCACCAGGTGGCGGGGCGGCAGGTCAAGCGGCGTTTCGCCGAGCGGCGCGCCGGTGTCGGCGCGGCGCCTGGTGAAGCTGACCACCTGGCGGGTCACCTGGACATCGCCGAAGCGGACCTCCGCCTGGCCCCACGTCATCCGCCGCAGCTCACCGCGGACCTCGACCTCGGTCACGTCCCTGGCCGTGGTGATGTACCCGGGTTCGCATGGCTCCACGAGGGCCACCCGGTCGGCCAGGTCCAGCGTCCCCACCAGGTAGCTGTCGCCCTGATGCACGTAGATGGCACCCTCGTGGACGATGAGGTGGGCGGAGGGCTCATCCACCGTGCCGACCAGCCGGCCTGTCGCTTCCTCCACCACCCGGATCGGCGCCAGGCCGGCCCCGCGCAGGCCGGCCGCCGCGGCCGCGTCCCGGCGCATGCTGTACCAGCCCGCCTGCCGTCGGCGCAGCCGCCCCGCCCGGGTGAGGTCATCGAGGACCGGCCGGGCCGCCGGGCCGAAGATGTCCAGGTCCTGTTCGGTCAGGGCCAATTCCGCCGCCGCCGCGCACAGGTGCGGCGCCAGCACGTACGGGTTGTCCGGGTCCAGGACGGTGGCCTCCACCGGGTGCCGCAGGAGTATCTCCGGATGGCGCACCAGGTAGGTGTCGAGCGGGTCGTCGCGGGCGATGAGGACCGCGGCCGCGGACTGCCCGCTGCGCCCGGCCCGCCCGGCCTGCTGCCACAACGACGCCCAGGTCCCGGGCCATCCGGCGATCAGCACCGCGTCCAGGCCGGTGATATTGACCCCGAGTTCGAGCGCGGTGGTGGTGGCCAGCCCGACCAGGCGACCGTCGGACAGGGCCGCCTCCAGGCGGCGCCGGTCCTCCGGCAGGTACCCGGAGCGGTAGGCCGCCACCTTCGTTTCGGCCGCGTCCGGCGCGTCCAGCGACCGGCGCGCCGCCAGCGCGACCGCCTCGGCGCCGCGTCGGGACCTGATGAAGGCGAGCGTCTGGACGTTCTCCCTGACCAGCCTGCCGAGCAGGTCCGCCGCCTGCGCGGTGGCCGTGCGGCGCAGCCGGGCGCCCGCCTCGCCGCGGGCATCGGTCAGCGGCGGCTCCCACAGCGCGAAGGCAAGCGGCCCGCGCGGTGAGCCGTCCTCGGTCACTTCCTCGGCGTCGAGCCCGGTGAGCAGCCGGGCGCAGACACCCGGCGTCCCGACCGTGGCGGAGGCGAGCACGAAGACCGGGCGCGGCAGGCCATCCGGCGGGGCGTGATGCGCTACGACCCGGCGGAGCCGGCGCAGCACGTGGGCCACATGCGAGCCGAAGACGCCCCGGTAGCCGTGGCACTCGTCGATGATCACGTAGCGCAGCCTGCTGAAGAACCCCGACCAGCGCTTGTGCCCGGGCAGCAGCGCGCGGTGCAGCATGTCCGGGGTGGTCAGCAGGTACCTGGCATGGCTGCGCGCCCAGGCCCGCTCGGCGTAGGTCGAGTCGCCGTCGAAGGTGGCCGCCTGCACCCCGGGCAGGCCGAGCGAGCGGATCGACGCGAGCTGGTCGGCCGCGAGCGCCTTGGTGGGCGTGACATAGAGCACGGTGTCGCCCGCCAGCACCGAGGTGAGCGCGGGTAGCAGGTAGCCGAGCGACTTGCCCGACGCCGCGGCGGTGGAGATGATCACGTTCCGGCCGGCCTGGGCGTGGTCCGCGGCCATCGCCTGGTGACTCCAGGCAGCGCGGATGCCACGGACCGCGAAGGCGTCGGTGACCTCGGCGGGAACCCACGTCGGCCAGGGCACTTCCCGGCCGGCCCGGGCGGGGATGTGCTCGACGTGGACGGGGCGGCCAGCCTGCGCGTCATCGAGCAGGATGCCGAGAGCGCGGTTCTCGGCCCTAGCGGGAGCGGTGACCGGACACCCGGCGTCGATTCCTGCCGCGAGCGTCAGAGGTCCGGCCGGGGGAACCGGGGTGATGGTCGACACAGCTTCATAAGTGTGACATCTCGTCGGGTGATGCTCGGAGATTTTCAGTGTGTCGCCCGTAGGGGATGCCCGGAGTCATGATTTCGTATAGACATGACATCGGAGCGTGGTTGAATGCGGCAGAGGATCACGCCCTAGGCTCTGGTAGGTCAGCCCGCGCGCCAGGGCGGGACGCTGAGATAACGCCGTGCATGGCGCTGGAGGATTTGTGGATCTGAAGCTGGGTCACTACAACAAGGACGGCATCGAGGTCGTCGACGTCGAAGGCGAGATCGATGTCTACACGGCGCCGCGGCTCCGTGAGCTGCTCATCGATCTGGTCAACAAGAACAATTACCAGCTCGTCGTCAACATGGAGAAGGTCGAGTTCCTTGACTCCACCGGTCTCGGAGTGCTGGTCGGCGGCCTGAAGCGAGTGCGTGCGCACGACGGTTCGCTGGATCTCGTCTGCACGCAGGAGCGCATACTCAAGATCTTCAGGATCACGGGGCTGACGAAGGTTTTCGGCATCCACGAGACGGTGGACCAGGCCATCGCGGCCAAGAAGTCCGAGAAGTAACGCCGGTCAGGCCCTCGGAGATGGCCACCGTAGAGGTTACGTTCACGCCGCTGCCCGCGCACGTTCGCACCGCGCGGCTGGTCGCCACCGCGGTAGCGCGGCGTAGCGGTGTGGACGAAGCGCTGCTTGACGAGGTGCGCCTGGCCGTGGGCGAGGCTTGCTCGCGTGCGGTCGAGGCGCACCGGCGGCACTGCCCGGCTGAGCCGGTCAAGATCGAGATGACCGATCAGGGCGAGCGGTTCGTCGTCGTGGTGAGTGACCACGCGCCCACGGACCCGAAGACCCCCGCAAGCACCGCCGGGCCGTCCGGCACCAACGGCCATAGCGCGAGCCAGGACGAACCCGCGGCCATGGTCCAGGGCGCGGATGATGACGGCGGGATCCCGGCCGGGTTCGGGCTGGCCGTGATCTCCGGCCTGGCCGATGACGTGCGCGTCTCGTCGACGAGTTTCGGCGTGAGCGTCCGGATGAGCTGGCCGTCGGCCGCTCCCACGGCCTGAAGCCGAAAAACCAAGTCAGGCCGGCCTCCCGGGGTGCGGGACGGATCGCGCCTGCCGTTAGCGTCAGCAACTACCGGTTATCACCCACGAGCTCAACGATCACGCTCGCATATCACGATGATAACAAAAGAGTAACGGAACTGTTAGGAATGGCCCGGTGTTCGTGGTTCCGCCCGCGCGTGCGTAGACTCCCGGCCACTCGTTTAGTCCCGATCGGCAACGTCTTCCGTTCGGAGTTCCAGGAGGTCGAATGTTCAGGCATGTCTCTGCGCTGGCGGCAAACCCCGTCAGCGTGAGCGGCTCCAACCTGACCTGGGTCATCATCGTCGCCGTCGTCGCGCTGCTCGCGCTCGGCGTGGCCGGCGTGCTGGTGCGGGAGGTGCTCGCAGCCAGCCAGGGCACCCAGAAGATGCAGGAGATCGCTCACGCGGTGCAGGAGGGCGCTGCGGCCTACTTGCGCCGCCAGTTCAGGACCCTGAGCGTGTTCGTGGTCATCATCTTCTTCGTCCTGCTCCTGCTACCCGCGGGCGATGCCGGGGTGCGCTGGGGCCGCAGCGTGTTCTTCCTGGTCGGGGCGCTGTTCTCAGCGCTCACCGGGTTCACGGGGATGTCACTCGCGGTGCGCGGAAACGTGCGGGTCGCCGCGGCGGCACGCGAAGCTGGGGGCGGTCAGCGCCAGGCCATGCGGATCGCTTTCCGCACCGGAGGCGTGGCCGGCATGTTCACGGTCGGCCTTGGCCTGTTCGGCGCGGCTGTCGTCGTCCTGCTGTACAAGGGGAACGCACCCGACGTGCTTGAGGGCTTCGGCTTCGGCGCCGCCCTGCTCGCGATGTTCATGCGTGTCGGCGGCGGCATCTTCACCAAGGCCGCGGACGTCGGCGCGGACCTGGTGGGCAAGGTCGAAAAGGGCATCCCCGAGGACGACCCGCGCAACGCCGCGACCATCGCAGACAATGTGGGCGACAACGTAGGTGACTGCGCCGGCATGGCCGCCGACCTGTTTGAGTCGTACGCGGTGATGCTGGTCGCCTCGCTGCTGCTTGGCAAGGTGGCGTTCGGGAACAAAGGCCTGGTCTTCCCGCTGATTGTCCCGATGATCGGCGTGATCACCGCCGTGATCGGCATCTTCGTGGTCGCGCCGCGCAAGGGCGACCGGAGCGGCATGACCGCCATCAACCGCGGTTTCTTCGTATCGGCGGTCATCTCGCTTCTGCTCGTGATCGGTGCCGCGTTCCTGTACCTGCCGGCGAAGTTCAGCGCGCTGAAGGGGGTAACCGACGCCTCGGTCCTCAGCCATCCCGGGAACCCGCGCGTGCTGGCGATCGGCGCGGTGATCATCGGCATCGTGCTGGCCAGCGCCATCCAGCTGCTGACCGGGTACTTCACAGAAACCAACCGCAAGCCGGTGCGTGACATCGGCCAGAGCTCGGAGACTGGCGCGGCCACGGTCATCCTGTCGGGGATCTCGACCGGGCTCGAATCCGCCGTCTACGCGGCGCTGCTGATCGGCGGCGCGGTCTTCGGCGCCTTCCTGCTCGCGTGGAATAACCCCCAGATCGCCTTCTTCGCCGTAGCGCTGACCGGCACCGGCCTGCTCACCACCGTGGGCGTGATCGTGACCATGGACTCGTTCGGCCCGGTGACCGACAACGCGCAGGGCATCGCCGAGATGTCGGGTGACGTCGAGGGCGAGGGCGCGCGGGTGCTGACCCAGCTGGACGCGATAGGAAACACCACCAAGGCGATCACCAAGGGCATCGCGATCGCCACCGCCGTGCTGGCCGCGACTGCCTTGTTCGGCGCGTTTGACACCACGGTCAAGACCAAGCTCGGCGCGCTCGCGGGCACATTCAACCTGTCCGTGGACAGGCCGAACGTCCTGGTCGGGGTCATCATCGGCGCCTCGGTGGTGTTCATGTTCGCCGGCCTCCTGATCATGGCCGTGGGGCGGGCCGCCCAGCGGGTCGTCCTTGAGGTCCGCAACCAGTTCCGCAACCACCCCGGGATCATGGACTACACCGAGAAGCCCGATTACGCCCGGGTGGTCGACATCTGCACCAAGGACTCGCTGCGCGAGCTCGCCACGCCGGGCATCCTGGCGATCCTCACCCCGATCGCGGTCGGCTTCGCCTTCGGTTACGCGCCTCTCGGCTCGTACCTGGCAGGCGCGATCGCGGCCGGGGTCTTGATGGCGGTCTTCCTCGCCAACTCCGGCGGCGCCTGGGACAACGCCAAGAAGCTGGTCGAAGACGGCAATCACGGCGGCAAGGGCTCCGCAGCGCACGAGGCCACGATCATCGGCGACACCGTGGGTGACCCGTTCAAGGACACCGCTGGTCCGGCCATCAACCCGCTGATCAAGGTGATGAACCTGGTCGCGTTGCTGATTGCGCCGACCGTGGTGACCTACAGCAGCAACATCGGGCTGCGGGTCGGCGTGGCCATAGGCGCCGTCTCCGTCGTGATCGCGGCAATCGTGATCTCCAAGCGCCGCTCCGCCGGCATGGGCGTCGATGCGCCGGCCTCCGCAGAGGTGACCGGTGCGGTCTCGCCGGCTTTGGAGGGCGCGAGCCAGGTCTCGGGCGCGGACGTCGCGGAAGCCACGGCCCATGACGACGCCGAAGATCGCGCGACCGCCGCCAAGCGAACCGAGTAAGCGTCCCGCACGCCTGGCCAACCCGGGTCTGCAGGTCCTAGTGCCTGCGGCCCGGGTTTCTCGTGTCCTAGGAGCCGGTGATGTCCGCCGCGGCCACGTCGTCGCTTGAGATGCCGAGCAGGTACAAGATGGCGTCCAGGTAAGGGACGCTCAGCGAGGTGTCGGCCGCGTCGCGGACCACGGGCTTGGCGTTGAACGCGACGCCGAGCCCGGCGGCGGCGATCATGTCAAGATCGTTGGCGCCGTCGCCGACCGCCACGGTCTGGGATAGCGGAACGCCGGCGTCCGCGGCGAACCTGCGCAGCGCCTCCGCCTTCCCGGCCCGGTCGATCAGCGGGCCGCACAAGCGGCCGGTCAGCTTCCCGGCCGAGATCTCCAGCTCGTTGGCCGCCACGTAGCCGATGCCGAGCTCGGCGGCCAGCGGCCCGATCACCTGGACGAAGCCGCCGCTGACGATCCCCGACTTGTAGCCGAGGCCGGCGAGCGTACTGATCAGCGTGCGGGCGCCCGCGGTCAGCCGCAGCTCGGCCCGGACGTCGTCGAGCACCCGCGCCTCGAGCCCGGCGAGCAGCGACACCCGTTCACGCAGCGACGCGGCGAAGTCGAGCTCGCCGCGCATGGCGGCCGCGGTCACCTTCGCCACCTCGTCGGCGCAGCCCGCCCGCGCGGCCAGCAGGTCGATCACCTCGTCCTGGATGAGGGTGGAGTCCACGTCCATCACGATCAGCCGCAGTGCCCGCCGGTGCAGCCCGCCGCGCTGGACCGCCACGTCGATCCCGTGCTCGACCGCGGCACGGGCCAGGTCCTCGCGGAGCAGCGCCGGGTCCCCGCCGGAGACGTCCATCTCGATGCAGGTCACCGGCCGCTGCGCGAGCCTGCCGATCCGGTCGATGTTCGCTCCGCTGGCCGCGATCCGCCCGGCGATGGCGGTGATGGCGGCGGGCGTCAGCGGGCTGCCCAGCAGGGTGACGTGCAGCCGTCCGCCCCTGGCCGCCGGATCGCCCGAGGGCGCTGAACCGGTGGTGAGCTCGGCCTCCAGGCCGAGCTCCCCCGCGAGCGCGCTGACCGCGGCGTGGATGCCGGTCAAGTCCGGCGGCCCCTCGCAGCCGAGCAGCACGCCGAGGACCAGCCGGCCCCGGATCACCACCTGCTCGATGTCCAGGACGCTGAGCGGGTGCCTGGCCAGGACCGCGAACAGCCTGGAGGTCACGCCCGGCCGGTCCCGGCCGGTCAGGGTGATGAGCAGGGTGGTCCGCAGAGTATTCATGGCGGCGCCAGGCTACCCGACGGGCGTTACGGCAGCAGCAGGTGCACGTCACCGAACTCATGCCACAGGTACCCGGACCTGATCGCGGTTTCGTAGCACCGGCTCAGCAGCTCGGGTCCGGCGAACGCGGCCAGCATCCGCAGGTGCGAGGAACGGGGCTCGTGCAGCCCGGTGAGCAGCCCGTCCACCACCTTCACCCCGGTCTGCGGGGTGACCACGTGCGACGTCCAGCCGGCCGAGGCCGCCACCTGCCCGCCGGGCTCCCGGGGGTCTCGGGGATCTCCGGGGTCTCGGGGATCTCCGGGGTCTCTGGGACGGTCCGGGCCCGTGGGCAGCGCGGCCGTCTCAAGCGCGCGGACCACGGTGGTGCCCGCGGCGATGACCCGGCCGCCGTGCGCCCGCACGTGATTGACCAGCCGGGCCGTCGCAGGCGGCACGTCGTAGGGTTCCGGATACGGGTCCTCGTCGGCTTCCGCCGAGGACACCCCGGTGTGCAGGGTGAGCGGGGCGATCAGCACCCCGCGGGCCACCAGCTCAGTGACCACGGACGGCGTGAACGGGCGGCTGGCGCTGGGCATCTCCGCGCTGCCCGGCAGCTGCGCGAACACCGTCTGGTAAGACGTCAGCGCCCAGTCGCGCCTTACGTAGGAGTACCTGATGGGGACGCCGTGCCTGAGCAGGTAGGGGAGCACCGCGACCGAGAGCCGGGCCCGCCAGAGCCGGGCGGTGGCCTTGGCTTCCAGGGCCAGGACCGCCCCGCAGGGCAGGCTGATGAGCTGGCCGACGAGCCCGGGCCCGTTCGGGATAGAGATTTTGTCTTTTACCTGCCGCAGTTCCACCAGCCACGCACCGTCGGGCAGCGGGCTGGAGAAGTGCACGGCCAGCTCGCCGTCGGCGCGCACCTGGGCCGGCAGCGTCGCGGTGTTGTTGATGACCAGCAGGTCGCCGGGGAGCAGCAGGCCGGGCAGGTCGCGGAAGGCGTGATGGCTGATCTCGCCGGACGACCGGCGGCTCACCAGCATCCGCACGCCGTCCCTGGCCACGCCGCGCGCCTCCGGCGGGTCGTGCGCCTCGAGCTCGGCGGGCAGGGTGAAGTCGATGACCATGGGATTACCTGGCCGCCGGCATCAGGTGAGCCGCGCGGTACCGGCCGCTCGGCAGCCGCTCGGAGATGAGCCTGACGAACGCGGGCACCGCCGACTCGGGCTCCGGCCGGTCCGAGATGTCCTCGCCTGGGAAGGCCAGCTGGTGCATGTCGGTGCGCAGGTCGCCGGGGTCGGCCCACCACACCCGGATCGCGGGCTCCTCGGCGGCCAGCACGTTCGAGGCCTGCTCCAGGGCGGCCTTGGCCGCGCCGTAGCCGCCCCAGCCCGCGTAGGCCTCCAGGGCCGCGTCGGAGGTGATGTTCAGCACCGCGCCGCCGCGGGCGCGCAGCAGGGGCAGCATCAGCTGGGTCAGCGCGACGGGCGCGATCACGTTCACCTCGAAGGCCGCGCGCAGGTCGTCCGGCGGGTAGTCGGCCAGCGCGGGCAGCGGGCTGGCGCCCAGGGTCCCCGCGTTATTCACCAGCAGGTCGAGCCGGCCCGCGGCGTCGGCGGCCCGCCGCAGGGCGACGCGGTGCGCGGGCTCAGTGATGTCGCCGGCGATGGCGGTGACGGTGCCGCCCGCGGCCCGTATCTCGTCCGCCGCGGCGTCGAGCCGGGCCTGGTTCCGCGCGTCGATGATGAGGGCGAAGCCCTCGCGGGCCAGGCCGGCCGCCAGGGCACGGCCCAGTCCGCGGGAGGCCCCCGTGATCATGGCTGTCGGGTTGTTCATGTCTTCGCACGCTAGGCGGCGCCGCGCCCGCGCACATCGGTCCCCGGCCCCGGACGACCCGGGCCGATAGTCCTAGGACCGCCGCCCGATGCGCAGACCGCCCGGCCCGACTAACGTCAGATCCGTGAGTGAGCCAAAGGGGCGCGGCACCGCCTGGACTGAGGAGCGAGGAACGAGCGACGAGGGAAGGCGGTGCCTTGAAGCGCCCCGGAGGCGAACGAACAGGGAAACAGAGCTGGACGAGCTCTATCAGGTGAGCCAGGCGGTGCTGTCCGTCACCAGGCAGATGTCCGTCCGTGACGTGCTGCAGGTGATCGTGCGGTCGGCGCGGTCGCTGGTCGGCGCGCGCTACGCCGCGCTGGGCGTACCCGACGAGGGCGACTCGTTCGCCGAGTTCGTGGTGGACGGGATCAGCCCGGCCGAGTGGCAGGCGATCGGCCCGCTGCCGCGCCGTCACGGGATGCTCGCCGTGCTGCTCAACGAGGGCAAGCCGGAACGGCTCGCGGACATCCGCGCCGACCCTAGGTTCGAGGGCTGGCCTGCCGCCCACCCGCAGATGTCGAACTTCCTCGGTGTGCCGGTGCGCGACCGCGACCGGGTCCTCGGCATCATCTTCGCGGCCAACAAGGTTTCCGCCGCGGCGGCGGGCGGCGGTTTCACCGAGCGGGACCTCCAGATCCTCTCGCTGTTCGCCGCGCACGCGGCGATCGCGCTGACCAACGCCCGGCTGTACGAGCGCAGCCGGGAGCTTTCCGTGATGCAGGAACGCTCCCGGCTGGCCAGGGACCTGCACGACGCGGTGACGCAGAAGCTGTTCAGCATCCGGGCGCACGCGCGGGCCGCTGCGGTCCTGGCCGCCAGGGACCCGGTGGACCCGGCCCGGGTCCGGGCCGAGATCGAGGTCATCGGAGCGCTTGGCGCGGAGGCCCACGCCGAACTGCGCGCGGTGATCGACGGCCTGGCCCCGCCCGACCTGGAAGCCGGCGCGCTGGCCGAATCCCTGCGCCGGTACGCAGTGCTGGCCGGGCGGGCGCACGGCATCCCGGTCACGTTCAGCGCCGGCGGCCTGCCGGTGCTGGATACCCGGGTGGAGGCGGCGCTTTACCGGGTGGCGCAGGAGGCGCTGCACAACGCGCTGCGGCATTCCGGGGCGTCCGGCGTCCGGGTCACGCTGTCGAAGACCGCGCGCCGGGTCATCCTGGAGGTGGCAGACGACGGCCACGGGTTCGTGCCCGAGGCGCCGTCCGGCGGGCTCGGGCTGGCCTCGATGCGGGAGCGGGCGTCGGCGGCGGGCGGCGCGGTGACCATACGGTCGGGCTTGGCGGGCACCCTGGTCCGGATGACGGTGCCAATCAAGGCGGGGCTCATCGAGGCCGGGGCCCACCAAGGCGGGGCCGGGACCCCCATGGCGGGAGGCGAGCGATGGTGAAGCCCATCTCCGTGCTGATCGTCGACGACCACCCGGTGGTCAGGCGGGGGCTCCGGGTCCTGCTCGAGGTGCAGGACGGGATCGAGGTGGCCGGCGAGACGGGCGAGGGCGCCTCGGCGCTCGCGCTGGACGCCGAGCACGCCCCGGACGTCATCCTGCTCGACCTGAAGCTGCCCGGCATGGACGGCATCGCCGTCCTGGGCGAGCTGCGGGCCCGCGGCAGCGCCGCCCGGGTGCTCGTGCTCACCAGTGCCACCGAACCCGCGTCCGCAAGCCTTGCGGTACGCTCCGGCGCGGCGGGCGTGCTCTACAAGGACGTCGACCCCGACGCGCTGGTGCGGGCGATCCGCTCGGTGCACGACGGCCACCTGCTGCTCGCGCCCGAGGCGGCGGGCACGCTGGTGCGCGCGGCGGGCGCCTGGGGTCCCGGAGCTCGTGGAGGTGGCCTGGACGCGCTCACCAGCCGCGAGCGTGAGGTGCTGGCCGAACTCACCAAGGGACGGTCCAACCGGGAGATCGCGAGGGCCTTGAGCGTCTCGGAGAAGACGGTGAAGGCGCACGTGAGTTCGGTGCTGGCCAAGCTCGGCGTGCAGGACCGCACCCAGGCCGCCCTGCTCGCGGTCAGGCACGAGCGCGGGACCTAGGCCGGCCGCCAGGACTCAGCCCAATCAGGTCTTGACCAGGTGCGCGTACACGATGATGTTGTCCGCGTAGTGACCGGTGGCCTTGTCGAAGGCCCCGCCGCACGTGATCAGGCGCAGGCTCGGGTAGCCGGCCTTGCCGTAGACGGTGGCGGTCGGGAAGGCGTCCTTGGCTACCTTCTGTACCCCGTCCACGGCGAAGCTCGCGACCTTCCCGTCGGCCAGCGTGACGTAGACCCTGGACCCGGCGTGCAGGTCCTTGAGGTAGTAGAACACCGAGATGCCGGTGAGCGAATCCACGTGGCCCAGGATGACCGCCGGGCCGCGCTGGCCAGGCGCCGGGCCGTGCTCGTACCAGCCGGTCAGGTTGTGGTCGCCGAGCGGCGGCACCTGGACCGTGCCGTCCGCATTCAGCCCGACCCTTATCACCGGCGCGCTGACATCGATGTCCGGGATGCTGATGCTGACCGGAGCCGACCTGGCCAGCGGCTTGGCCCGCGGGTCGTGGGTCAGGCTGGGCGGGACGGTCGTCACCGATGCCGGGGTAAACGTCGCCCCGGCATCGGCGGGCGTGCCGTCGAACAGCCCGAACGCGGCCACGCTGGCACCGCCCGCGCACAGCACGGCGGCGGCGAGGGCGGTGCCGAGGGCCCACCGGCCCAGGGGCGTGCGCCGGTGGCGAGCCGGGTACAACGCGTCTAGGCGGCCGGGAGACGCGTCCTGCGCCAGCGGCGGAAGGCGAGCAGGCCGAGGCCGGCGGACGCGAGCGCGGTCGCGGCGCCGCCCGCGACCAGCGGGAGGTTACCGCCGCCACCGCCGATGCTGCCGCCGCCACCGGTGTTGGCGCCGCCCGACGGAGCCGTCGACGCGCTCGCGCTGACCGTAACCGATGGGGTGGGCGAAGATGTCGAAACCACCGAGGTGGTGGGGGTCGGTGTCGGGCTAGGAGACGGCGGCGGGGGACTCGAGGGCGGCGGCGTCGTGTGGCAGGTGCAGGTCGGCGTCGGCGTCGGAGTCGGCGACGGCGTAGTGCCGTCGGCATGATCGCTCAGGCTGACGGTGGAGACGCTGGCGCTGACGTGAGCGCCGGATTGTGGGGTCGCTTGCGCGGCCATGCCGGTCAGCAGCAACGCTGTCACGCCCAGGGCGAAACAGCCTGCTAGCACCCGGATGCGCATAGCCATTTCCCGCTCCTCCTCGTTAAATCGCTCCTTGTGGTCATATCGGGTAGCTAAGCAAGCAGGCATCGTAGCGCGCCTCAAATAACTAAGTCACGGATCTCGGTGATATTTAATCGTTGAACCGGATATAAAGCGCCATGACTGCACAAAGACCACCAGACCGGGCTCTCGCCAGGCGAGATTCCCGCCGGGACCGCTCTGCGCACCCCACTTACCGGTCCGTCCGGCTGGGCTGAGAGGGGTGCGGTGGCATAGGTTCGGTCTCGGCGGCCATTCGAGCTGGCGGATCCACTGGGGCGCGTGCGGAGAAAGGGGGCCGGATGTCCGACGAGGTGCTGCGGCTGCGCGGCGTTGAGGTCCGGCGTGACGCGGCGGTCCTGCTGCGCAATGTGGACTGGACGGCGCACGGGGACGAGCGCTGGATCCTGATCGGCCCGAACGGCGCGGGCAAGACGACCCTGCTCCAGGTGTCTGCGACCATGATGTTCGCCACCGAGGGCACGGTCGACGTGCTCGGCGAGCGGCTCGGCGAGGTCGACATCTTCGACCTGCGGCCGAGGATCGGGCTGACCAGCGCCGCGATCGCCGAGCAGGTACCGCCTGGGGAGAAGGTCATCGACCTGGTGCTCACTGCCTCGTACGCCATCCTCGGCCGGTGGAAAGAGGAATACGACTCCGCCGACGTCACCCGCGCGGTCGAGATGCTCGACGCGCTCGGCTGCGCGCATTTGATCAGGCGCAAGTTCTCCACCCTCTCCGAGGGCGAGCGCAAGCGGGTGCAGATCGCCCGGGCCCTGATGCCCGACCCCGAGCTGCTGCTGCTCGACGAGCCGGCCGCCGGGCTCGACCTGGGCGGACGCGAGGACCTGCTGCGCCGGCTCACCAAGCTGGCCCGCGATCCCACGGCGCCGATGATGGTGCTGGTCACCCACCACGTCGAAGAGGTGCCCGACGGCTTCACCCACGCGATGCTGCTGCGCCGGGGCTCGGTGCTCGCGGCCGGGCCCATCGAGGAGGTCTTCACCGCGCGGAACCTGTCCCGGTGCTTCGGCGTCCAGCTGGAGGTCGAGCGCCGGCAGTCACGCTGGACCGCCCGCGCACGCTGAGTGGCCGTCCGCTGGCTGAACTCGCTCGCAATCTGTAACGTAGCAGGCAAGCCCGGAAACCCCGGAAACCTCCCGAGACCCGCGCACCGGGCGCAGGAGTGAAGCAGCCATGAGCTCTCTAGTCGCGACCATCCTGCTCGTCGTCTTCGTCATTCTTGTGGTTGTGGTGGTCGTGAGGTCGGTCCGCATCGTGCCCCAGGCCACGGCGGGAGTCGTCGAGCGGTTCGGCCGGTATCACCGGACCCTGCACGCGGGCCTGAACATGGTGACGCCGTTCGTCGACCGGCTGCGCCCGCTCATCGACCTGCGCGAGCAGGTGGTCAGCTTCCCGCCCCAGCCGGTGATCACCAAGGACAACCTGGTCGTCAGCATCGACACCGTCATCTACTTCCAGGTGACCGAAGCCAGGGCGGCGACCTACGAGGTCGCCAACTACATTACCGCCGTCGAGCAACTGACCGTGACCACGCTGCGGAACGTGGTGGGCGGCATGGACCTGGAGACCGCGCTCACCTCACGGGACCAGATCAACAGCGAGCTGCGGAAGGAACTTGACGAGGCGACGGGCAAATGGGGGATACGGGTCGGCCGGGTCGAGCTCAAGGCCATCGAGCCGCCAGGCTCCATCCAGGACTCCATGGAGAAGCAGATGCGCGCCGACCGGGACAAGCGCGCGGCCATCTTGTCGGCCGAGGGATCCAAGCAGTCCGCCATCCTGACCGCGGAGGGCGAGCGCCAGGCGGCGGTGCTCAGGGCCCGCGGCGAGGCCGAGGCGGCCGTGCTCAGGGCCGAGGCGGAGGCCAAGGCGCAGGCGGCGCGGGCCCTGGGGCAGGCCGAGGCGATCACCACGGTGTTCAAGGCCATCCACGAAGGCAACCCGGACCAGCGGCTGCTGGCCTACCAGTACATGCAGATGCTGCCGCAGATCGCGCAGGGCGACGCGAACAAGGTCTGGATCGTGCCGAGCGAGATCGGGAAGGCGCTGGAAGGGATCGGCGGTTTCTTCGGTGCCGCCGCGAGCAGGTCCGCCGACCGGCCAGCATCGGCGGCATCGGGGCCGTCGGGGCACTCAGGGTCTGGGCCTGAGCTCGACGCGGCCGTCGGTCGTCACGCGGGCCTCGAAGGATGGCTGACGGGCGGTAGCGGGCCCGTGCACGACGGTGCCGTCGGCGACCACGAAGGTGGATCCGTGCCAGGGGCAGGCAACGCAGGCAGCGCCCCGCTCAACGACGATCCGGCCCTGATGCAGGGGCCCACCGAGATGCGAGCACCGGTCTGAGAGCACGCTGACCTCGGGTCCTTGCCGGTACACCAGCAGGGACAGGTAGCCGAGCTGGCGCCGGACCGGGCGTCGGTCGGGCAAGTCGGTCAGCGCGCACAGGTCGTGCCAGCCGAGTCCGGACAGGTGGCTGACTTGCTCGGCGTGGCTGGTGCCCGCACCGAGCCGGAGCGCGAGGTGCCCGCCCAGGTAGGAGCCGAGGGTGGCCACGGCGAGCCCGGACGCGGACAGCGCCCGGCCATAGCCCGTCCGGCCCCCGGCCCGGGCGGCCAGCGAGCCGAGGAACAGCGTGGCCGCGCTGGCCTGGCAGGCCGCGTGCACGAGGCCGACCCGCTGCTGGTCCCGGTGCAGCGCCGACCAGTCGGCCAGGCCGGTGGCCGCCGCGGGCGCGGTGCCCGCTATCCCGGCCGCGATGAGCACGTCGGCCGCGCGCTCGGTGCCGCGGAACAGGTCGAGCAGGACCGCCGAGGTCCAGCAGCCAAGCGGCAGCCGGACCAGCGTGGGATGCACGGGCTGGCCGAAGGGGACGCCGTGCAGGGCGTCGGTACGCGAGCCGGCCGGCAGCGCCCGCACGACGGTGTCGGACAGCCCGTGGACCACGGGGTCGAGGGCGTGCGCACGCTCGATGCGCTCGGCGAGGGCCGCCGGCCCGGACAGCAGGGAGGCCTTACGGGCCTTACGCGCGCGCCGGGCCGTGGGGAGGAGGGATTGCCGCACGTGTAGTGCGTACCCGCCACTTGCGCCGCCTACCCGCGGCAAGGGGCCCGCCGATCAGGATCGTGGCGTCACTCTCCGTTCTCTTTTGGTCCGAACGGCCCGGTATCACTCCCGGCCGCTGCGTGCCTCGGCCGCTTCGCCGCGCAGCCGGGCCAGCTGGCCGCGCACGATGTCCTCAAGCCGCTGCTGGAAGTCCAGCAGCAGCCGCAGCTCATCGTCGGAGTAGCTGGCCGCGGCGGCGCGCCACGCCTTGACCAGCGGCCCGAAGGTGGGGGCGATCTCTCGCAGCCCGGGCCCGGCGTTCAGGTTGACGATCACCCGCCGCCGGTCGTGCGGGTCGCGTTCCCGCCGGACGAAGCCGCCCTCCTCGAGCCGGTCGAGTACCCCGGTGATCGACGCGGTGGTCAGTCCGGTCTGCTTGGCCAGGTCTCCCGCCGTCATGGGGCCGGTCAGGGCCACGATGTTCAGGCAGTTCAGGTCGGTGACGTTGATGCCGATGCGTTCGGCCGACATCTGGCCGAGTAGCTGCATGATCGAGCCGGCCCGGCGCATGGCCAGCAGGAATTCGCCCTCGAGCCGCCGTCGTTCGGCGCTCGCGCCTGGCGTGGGCTCGCCCTGTTCTGGCATGTCCGGCCTCCCGTCACCCCGCATCGTTAGGAATCCAAGTATTTAGGAATACTAGACAATAACTTTCCAAGATGATAGCTTCCCTAAGTGTAGATCCGGCGGAAGGTGATCCTATGAGTTCCGATGCAGAAATCCTGGTGCTGGCCGGGGTGCGCGAACAGGACGCGGGTTCGGCCTCCGGCGTGCTGAACACCGGCTTCCAGCTCGGAAATTCGGTCGGGATCGCGCTGATGGGCGTGATCTTCATCGACCGGCTCACCATCAGGCCCGGCGAATCCGTGCCCGGGATCTTCGCCGCCGCGGTCACCCACGCGCTCTGGTACCAGGCGGGCGCGTTCCTCCTGGCCTTCCTGCTCATGCTCGCACTGCCGGCCCGACGCGGTCACAACGCCGGGGCGGCCGCCGTCTGAGAGTACGGCGGGCGGACCATCCATCACCGATACGAGGGGATCATCACCATGACAAGGACCACGCAGAAACTGCCGGGCACCGACGCCGCCCGGCACGGCACCGGCGACGCCGACCTGACCATCATGTTCGCGGCGCACAGCGCGTTCCGCCGCGACCTGGCCAGGCTGGTCCGCGCGGCCGCCGTGGCCGACCGGGCTGACCCGGCGAAACGCCAGTCGGTCGCGGCGGGCTGGGAACTGTTCAAGCGCGAGCTGCACATGCACCACACCGCCGAGGACGAGCTCATCTGGCCGGTGCTGCGGCCGCGGGGCGGAGATGTTCGCCTGGATCCTGGACGGCACCGACCACGAGCAGGCCGCCGCCACCCTGGGCCAGCTCCCGCCGCCGCTGCGCCTGCTCTACCGGGCCGTCTGGAAGCCCCGCTTCGAGAAGACCCCGCGCTGGTAACCCCACTGCGTACCGTCACGCCCGGCGCAACCAGCCAGCGCCCCGCCGCAATCAGCCCGTGCCGGCACGGTGGAACATTGAGCCGGTAATAGCCGGCCCGATGGACCATCGTGCCGACTTGCCACAGGCGCCAGGCTGGCACGGGCGTGTTGAGCGGGGCTGGTGGGGCTGGTGAGTCGGGATGCGGGCGGAGGACTGGCCTGGGCGCGGGCGGCTGGCCCGGGAGGCGGGCGGTTAGGCTTCGGCGGCGCTGATGGCGGCGTCGACTTCGGCCTGGCGGGCGGCGAACTCGGCCGCGTGCTCGCTCTCGATACGCTCGGCGATGTCCTCGTCGTCGCGCATCAGCGCTTCCAGGTCGCTGTCGGCGGCGTCAAGCACGCCGAGGTCGGTGTAGGCGCGCTGGACCTTCTCGCCCCACAGCCCGATGTCCTTCACGCACGGGACGATCCGGCTGAACAGCAGCGCGCGGAAGGCCTGCTGCATGGGCGAGTGCTCGGTGAACTCCAGGCACTCCTCGACGTTGAAGCCCATCCGTTCCCAGACCTCCTGGGCGCGGAACCGGTTCCGCATCAAGTAGCAGCCCTCGACCACGAACTCTTCGCGGTCGGCGCGTTCGGCGGTGGTCAGCTGCGCGTAGTAGTCACGCAGCGCCAGCCGCCCGAACGCGACGTGCCTGGCCTCGTCCTGCATGACGTACGCGAGGACCTGTTTCACCAGGGCATTGCCGGTGATGTCACGGTGCACCCCGAACGCCGCCAGCGCCAGCCCCTCGATCAGCACCTGCATGCCGAGGTAGGGCATGTCCCAGCGGGAGTCGCTGAGCGCGTCCGCGAGCAGCTTGGCCAGGTCCTGGTTGATCGGGTAGTACGTGCCGATCTTGTCACGGATGAACCGCTGGTACAGCTCCACGTGCCGGGCCTCGTCCATGGCCTGGGTGGCGGCGTAGAACTTGGAGTCCATGTCGGGCACCGACTCCACGATCCGCGCGGCTACGGTGAGCGCACCCTGCTCGCCGTGCAGGAACTGGCTGAACAGCCACGCTCCCATGTGCTGGCCGAGCTCATCGCGTTCGGCCTGCGACAGCACCTCCCACTGCCGCGATCCGTAGATCGGGCTGAGCTCCTCGGAGGTCGCCATCACGTTCGCGGGGTCGACCGGGAGGTCCCACTCGATCCGCTTGGTGGCGTCCCACTGCTTGTCCTTGCCCCGCTGGTACAGGTCGAGCAGCCGCTGCCGCCCCTCGTCGTACTCCCAGGAGAACCGCGCGGCCCCGGTCGAGGGCACGTCCCAGGTGCCCTTGTCCACCGGCGTCGTGTACAGGTCATAGGTGCTCACGGCGGCCTCCTCGGCGGCGCGGGACGGCGGCATGCCTTCTTCCTTACTACCCAGTAACTACGCCGCGCGCAATGCCCGGACGGGAAAATCTACCGAGCGGTAATGGCTTGAACCGGTAGCCCATGCCGGACTCGGTGAGCAGGTACCTCGGCTGGGAGGGTTCGGGTTCGAGCTTGCGGCGCAGCTGGGCCAGGTAGACCCGCAGGTAGTTGCTCTCCGTCTCGTAAGAGGGTCCCCAGACCTCCCGCAGCAGCTGCCGCTGGGTGACCAGGCGGCCGCTGTTGCGGACCAGGATCTCGAGCAACTGCCATTCGGTGGGCGTCAGCCGGACGCCACTGCCGTCGGCCCTGGTGACCTGCTTCGCCGCCAGGTCCACGGTGAAGTCCGCCGTCGCGACCACCGGCTCGTCCGGCGCGGGCGACGCGCGGCGGACGGCGGCACGCAGGCGGGCGAGCAGCTCGTCCATGCCGAACGGCTTGGTGACATAGTCGTCGGCGCCCGCGTCGAGCGCGGCCACCTTCTGGCTCTCCTGCCCCCACGCGGACAGCACGATGATCGGGATGGACGTCCAGCCGCGGACGCCGTGAATCACCTCGGTGCCGTCCATGTCAGGCAGTCCGAGGTCCAGGATGATGACGTCGGGTCGGTCCCGGGCCACGGCGGCGAGCCCGGTGGTGCCGTCGACGGCGGTGCTGACGTCATATTCGCGGGCGCTGAGGTTGATCCGCAGCGCCCGCAGGATGGAGGGCTCGTCGTCAACGACGAGCACACGGGTCATGACCCCGCGCCGAGTGCGGACTTGTCCCCGCTCGCCACCGGGAGCGTGATCTGGACCGTGAGCCCGCCGCCGGGCGTGTCCTGGGCTATGATCCGCCCGCCCATAGCCTCGGCGAAGCCCTTGGCCACCGCGAGGCCGAGCCCCACGCCCGGGTAGCGATCACCGACGCGGGTGAACGGCTCGAAAATTCGCTCCTTCTGCTCGTCGGGCACGCCCTGGCCGTGATCGACCACTTCGAGCAGCACCGTGTCCTCGAGCAGCTGGGCGTGCAGCTCGGGTGGCCGGGTGGCCGGGGAGTGCCGCAGCGCGTTCGAGAACAGGTTGGCCAGGATCCGCTCGAGCAGGCCGGGATCGGCGAGCACCAGCGGGAAACCGTCGGGTACCGCCATCTCAAGCCGCAGGCAGTCGTCGAGCCCGAGCAGGGCCGCCGGGGCCACCTCGTCGATCGCGGTCGGGCGTAGGAACGGCTGGAGCGATCCCGTGTGCAAGCGGCTCATGTCCAGCAGGTTGCCGATGAGGGCGTCGAGCCGGTCCGCGTTCTGCTCGATCGTCGCGAGCAGGTCGGCCTGGTCGGCCTCGGACCACTCCACGTCCGTCTGCCGCAGGCTGCTGACGCTGGCCTTGATCGAGGCGAGCGGCGTGCGCAGGTCATGGCTGACGGCCGCGAGCAGCGCGGTCCGCATCCGGTTGCCCTCGGCCAGCGCCTCGGCCTGGGCGGCCTGGGTGCGGAGCCGTTCCCGGTCGAGCGCGGCCGCGGCCTGGGCGGCGTAACCAGCCAGCAGGGCGGGCGTGGCCGAGTCGGCCTGCCCGGTGACCAGCAGGGTCAGATCGCTGCGGATGTCGATGCGCGAGGCCGCCGGCAGGCTGCCATCGACGCCGCTCGAGGCGGCCCGCACCCAGCGGCCGCCCGCCCGTTCCTGCAGTTCGGCCTGGCCGCCGTGGGTCCGGGTGAGGTGATCGAGAACGGCTGCGGGCGAGTCGGCGCCGCCCAGGACGGTCTGCGCCAGCTCGAGCAGCGAGGCCGCCTCCTCCCTGGCCCGCGCGGCCTGGACGGCGCGCCGGGCGGCGAGGTGGACCACGCTGCTGACGGCGACCGCGACCGTCACGAAAAGCAGCAGCGCCAGCAGGTTCTTGGGCTCCTGGATGGTGAACGTGTGCAGCGGCTCGGTGAAATACCAGTTGAGCAGGAGGCTGGCCGCCACGGCGGCGAGCACGGCAGGCCAGAAGCCGCCGAGGACCGTGATCGTCACCACCGCGACGAGGTAGATGAGGAGGTCGTCGGCGAGGTTCAGGTGCTGCCGCCAGGCGGCGAGCACCGCGGTAAGCAGCGGAAGCACGGCGGCGGCGAGGACTACGCCCGCGAGGCGCCGGCGGGCGTCGATCGCGCCGGCTTGGTTCGCCGTCCCGGGCGGGTTCGCCGCCCCGCCGGGCGGGTTCGCCGCCCCGCCGCCAAGCTCGGCATCCGGCGCCGCCTGGCCGTGCGGAGTCCCCTTGGGGGTGGGGCGGCCGGCTCGCATGCCCGTATACGTACCCATGCTTACCAGTGTGAGTCGCCGGCAGTACCACCGGAACACCAGGCCAAGACCGGCGGCGGCCAGCGCGCTCGCGCCGATGACGATGGCCGCGTGGGCGGCGGCCGGTCCCGTCGGCCGCAACTGCGCGTAGGGCGGCCGGGAGAACCCCACGGCGGTGAGCCAGCCGATGCCGGCCAGCAGGACGGAGGCGACCGGCTCGGCGGCGAACGACATGGCCCCGGCGACCGCCGCGCAGGCGATCAGCACCCCGGTCGCGGGCAGGCGGCCGTGCAGTGCGGCGGCCACGGTGCCCACGGCCAGGAACATGGCGAAGCCGACCGGCAGCGCGTAGGGCGCCGGTATCGCGCGCTGGACTGAGCCGTGAGTCATCTCTTGCTATTTCAGCCGCGGTACCAGGCAATATCAGCCGTCTTGACGGAACCTTAACGCCCAGCTCAGAAAGCTTGACGGCCCGCATACGGCGGCGTGCTGGCGGCGCGAATAGCGTCGGATGACGTGATCAGCAACCGAGTGCCCGGGACGGAGCTAGAAGTCTAGTGGCTGTGCGTAGGGCGGCTGGCCTGTTCGGCAGTGGCCAGGGCAACGAGCTCCCGGAAACCTACTGGTACTCCGTCAAGCGCCGCCTGCTCGGCCCGCCGCTGGTCAACGAGCAGCTCCGCACCGAGCGGCTGTCCAAGCCGCTCGCGCTCGGAGTGCTGTCCTGCGATGGAATCTCATCAGCCAACTACGGCTCGGAGCTGATACTGCACGAGCTGCTGCCGTTCTTCGGCTTGACCGCGTTCGCGATCCTGCTGCCGATGACAGGGGTGATCCTGCTCGGCATCGCGCTGGTTGTGCTCTCGTACCGCGAGGTGGTGACCGTCTACACCCGGGCGGGTGGCTCGTATGTGGTCGCACGGGAAAACTTCGGACCCCGGGTCGCTCAGGTGGCCGCGGTAGCGCTGATGGTCGACTACATCGTGACCGTGGCCGTGCAGACCGCGGCAGGCAGCCAGGCGGTTCTTTCTACCTTTCCCGCCCTCGGGCACGCTCTTGGCGACACGACCACCCTGCTGATCATCGCGGTCGCCGCGACCCTAATCATGTGCTATGTCAACCTGCGCGGTGTCCGGGAGAACGGCAGGACGTTCGCGCTGCCGACCTACCTGTTCTCGGGAGCGGTCGCCTTGATGATCGTGGTCGGCCTGGCCCGGGAGGTGTTCGGCGGCGGGCTGCCGCACGTGACCTGGGGATCCGGGATCATCGCTCCGCAGCACCACCCGAGCGGGATTCTCACCTTCGGCGCTATCTACGTCCTCGCGCGCGCGTTCGCGAACGGCGGTTCCTCGCTGACCGGGATCGAGGCGGTCTCCAACGCGGTCAGCGCGCTCCGTCCGCCGGAAGGCCGCAACGCCCGGCAGCTGCTGGTGATCCAGGGCTGCATCGTGGCGTCGCTGATCGCGGGCATCTCCTGGCTGGCGCACATCACCTATGCGATTCCGTACACAAATGGTGTTCCGACGGTGCTGTCACAGGAAGCGAAGCTGATCTTCGGCCACACCGTCCTCGGCAATATCCTGTTCTACGTCTTGCAGGTCGGCGCGGCTGCCATTCTGTTCACCGGCGGCAACACCAGTTTCAGCGGGTTCCCGTTCCTGGCCAGCTTCGTCGCCGAGGATTCGTTCTTGCCCCGCTGGCTAAGCAAGCGGGGTCATCGGCTGGTGTTCTCCAACGGCATCGTGGTGCTCACCGTGCTGGCGCTGGCCTTGCTGCTCGCCGTGGGCGCCAATACCAACAACCTGGTTCCGTTTTACGCGATCGGCGTGTTCACCGGCTTTTCCATGGCCGGCTTCGGCATGGTGCGCTACCACCTTCGGCAGCGGGAGCAGGGCTGGCGCCGCAGGCTGGTTATCAACCTCACCGGCGGGATCTATACCGCGCTGGTTGTGGTGATCTTCGCGATCGTGAAGTTCACCGAGGGCGCCTGGCTGGTGCTTGTCGTCTTCCCGATCGGGGTGTTCGCGTTCATCCGGCTGAACCGGGAGTACCGCACCGAGGCGCAGGTCCTCGAGAACATCGGGGAGCGCCGCGCGTCAGGCGTGGCCCCGAGCCAGATGAACTACCCCCGGCGGGTGGTCATCGTGTTCGTGGACGACTTCGACCTGTCCACCATCGCCGCGCTGCGATACGCGAAGAGCCTGCGGCCCACGGCGGTGCGTGCCGTGCACTTCGTCATCGACAGCGAGCAGGCGGAGCGGCTGCGTGCCGCCTGGCTGCCCGATCGCAGCGTGTCGCTCGAGTTCATCGACTGTCCCGACCGCAGGCTGACCCGGTGCGCCGCCGAACTCGTCAGCCGCGAGGCGGAACATCCGGGCACGCAGGTGACCGCGATTTTGCCCAGGCGCAGCTTCTCGCCGCTGCTCGGCAGGTTCCTGCATGACCGCACGGCGGACAAGATCGCCGGCGTGGTGAGCCGGGTGCCCAACGCCGCGGCTACCATCATCCCGTTCGACGTGCAGAACCGGGTGCGCGTCCTGCAGGAACGCCAGGCCGAGAGCGAAGGGATAGCGCCGGCCGCCCTGACGCCGGTGCCCGGCCCGCACGCCGACGGCATGGCGGCCGGATATCGCGACCTCCAGGCGGAGGTCGCGGCCGCCGCGCCAGCCGAGGAGAAACCCGAGCCGCTGCCCGGGGCCGGCGGGTACGACCGGCCCGTACCGCCACCGGGTGTCACCCCGATCGGCTCGATTCACCAGCCCGGCCGGGTCACCGTCGAGGGCCGCGTGCGTGTCGTCGAGATCCGTGCGGTGGAGCGGAACTCCGTGCTCGCCTGCGAGATCTCCGATTCCACCGGAGACCTCACCGCGTTGTTCTACGGCCGCTCCCACATTCCCGGCCTGATGTGCGGCTCCAGGGTCCGGCTCAAGGGCTCCGTCGGCATCAAGGACGGCGCCCCGGTCATGGTAAACCCCGCGTACGAGCTCATCGTCCCCTACACGACCAGCAAGCCCGACGGGGACGGCAAGTAAACCGGCCCGGTTACCGGCCTGTCTAAACGGCCGGGAAGAGCAGCTCGTAGGCGGGATTGATCATCACCGGGTGGCCGTCCTTGATGCCGACCGTGCCCTTGAAGCGGACCCGGGCACCGCACACGATGCCCGGGATATGCGAGCGGCCGTAGAACATGGCGGTGAGCTCGCCGGACCCGTCGGAAATCTCGCAGGCCAGCACGGAGTTCCGCTCGACCGGCCGGATCTCTACCACCCGGATGCGGCCTTCAACGGTGGCCCGGCCCGGTTTGGTCAGCGAGCCGATCGGCGTGATGCCGGGGGCTGCGGCTGGCTGCTCGCCTGGCTTCTTGGCTTGCGCCGAACGCCGGCCGTTGGCTTCGCCCGGTTGCCGCCGCTTGAGCAGGCCACGCGCCTCCAATTCCGGCGCGGATGCTTCGCTGTCCGGCGGCTCCTTGGCTCCCGGTTCGGCGGCCGGGCTGTGCTTCGCCGCCACTTCGGCCTCTTCGGACCTGACGCGCTGGCCGGCGGCGTCCACGTCGGCGGACGCGACCTTGGCGGCCTGGCGTTCCTGGAGCACCCGGACCCGGCTCTCGACGTCGTAGGGGACGATGGTGGCCGCGGATCGCGGGATGCGGCTCACCACCGCGGCGATCTTGTCCGCGGTGCGGTCGTGCAGCAGCCGGCCGAGCAGCGCCGAATAGCTGCGCCTGGGCAGCACGACCGTCACGTGCGTACCGGGATCGGCGACCTCGTGCTCGACCAGTTCGGCCGCCGCCCGGGTCAGCCTACGGTCCGAGACGTCGATGAAATCGAGGGGGACGCCGCGGTCGGCCCGGGTCCACTTCTCCCTGAGCTTGTCGGCGCGCACGCTGTCGATGACGAAGTGCACCGCGCGGATCGTGGTGGGCCGCAGGCTCCGCGCGTAGCGCAGCGCGGCCAGGGTGGCCAGGTCGAAGTCGTCGACGAACACGAAAACGGTGCGGCGGGCGTAGCGCGGTGGTGGCGGCGGCTGGTTCCCGCTGATCGTCTCGAGCACCTCGCTCTCGGCGGTGTACTCGCGGTTGAGCCGGATGAGGGCCGGCACTAGGACGACGAACAGGACGATGACCAGCCAGGCGCCCTCGGTGAACTTGACGACCGCGAAGATGGCCACCACGATCGCGGTGAGCACGCCGGCCGAGAAGTTAATGATCATCCGGCGCCGCCAACCGGGCGTCTTGTGCCTGGTCTGGTACCTCGCCATGCCGAAGCCGGCCATCGAGAAGGCGGTGAACACGCCGATGGCGTACAGCGGGACCAGGCTGTTGACGTCCGCGCCGCGGATGAGCAGGAGCGCCAGCGACGCTATGGCCAGCAGGATGATCCCGTTGGAGAACACCAACCGGTGGCCGCGCTTGAGCAGCCACCGGGGCAGGAACGAGTCGCCCGCCACGTAACTGGTCAGGAACGGGAATCCGTTGAAGCTGGTGTTGCCGCCGGTGTAGAGGATTAGCGCGGTCGCGGCCTGCACCAGGAAGAACAAGGACCGCCCAATGAACGTGTGCCCGAAGATGGTGTCCGCCTCCTGGGCCAGCACGGTCGGGTAGCCGCTCGCATAGGGCGTCGCATGGGTCGCGTGCGCCAGCCAGGAGATGCCGGCCACCAGGGTGCCGAGAATCGCGCCCTCCGCCATGAGCACCTGGCGCGCGTTGATGCCCTCCGGGGGCCGGAACGCGCCGACGGCGTCGGAGACCGCCTCGATGCCGGTCAGCGACGCGCCGCCGTTGGCGAACGCCTTGAGCAGGATGAAGATCATCGCGAAGCTGATCAGCCCCTCGGTGCTGTGGCCGTACGCGACGATGGGCCCGGGGGAGTGGTGCACATGACCCAGATCGCCGGAGATCTCCCGGATCACGCCGACGAGGATCATCAGGATGACTGAACCAGAGAACAGGTAGGTCGGCACCGCGAACGCCCGGCCCGCCTCCCGGAGGCCCCGCAGGTTCCCGAAGCACATGAGCAGGACCACGCCGATCGTGATCTCCAGCTTGTACGGTCCTATCGAGGGAAAGGCCGAGGCGACGGCGGCCGTGCCCGCCGCCGTCTGCACCGCCACAGTCACGATGTAGTCGATGAGCAGCGCGACCGCGCACACCTGCGCGATGCGCGGGCCGAAGTTCTCGCGCGCCACCACGTACGAGCCGCCCGGCCTGATGTAGACCATGACGATCTCGCGGTAGGAGAGCAGCACGAGCACCATGACCAGCAAGATGACCAGCGTCATGGGCAGGATCAGGGTGAACGCGGTAAGGCCCACCGCGGGCAGCAGCGCGATGAGGATCTCCTCCGTGCCGTAGGCAGAGGAGGAGATCCCGTCCGGCGACAGCACGCCGAGCGCGAGCGGCTTGGACAGCCGCTGCTCTCCGAGGTCCTGGTTGACCAGCGGCGGTCCGAGCAGCCGGCGCTTGGTCGAGTACCAGAATGTGTCGGGCAGGCCGACGCTCCTGTCGAGCAAGCCTGCTGCCTTCCGCGTGGCCACTGATCTGCGCCTTTCATCCGGTCTATACGCTTTGCGGCGCCAGAGACTTCTTACCACCACAACCGGTGTGGCGTAACCAGCGGCCCGCGAATGGCGTCTCCCGGGTCGTCATGGCCTACCTGGGAAGGGGACTACCCCGTATACCGCGCGTTCACCCGCCAGTGCCAGGGTTGGTGCGGACGACATAGCCCTAGGCTTGGTGGGCAAAGACGTGAGCGTCCGAGCCGAGCTAGAAGAGGCTTTCCTTGACATCCTCCCCCGCCTGAAGGCGGGGGATTCCAGCTACTCACGTCCGGTTAAGGAGGCAAGCAGTTGAGGTTCGCGGTTCACAGGCCCGGCATCCCGGAAGCCTCCCCGCGCAGTCACGGCGTGCCCCGCCGCGATGTTCCTGGCCGCGTTCACGTCAGCGTGGCAGGCGAAACCGCAGGCCGTGCACACGAAGCGCGCTTGGCTCTCGCGCGACTTCCCGTCCACCTGCCCGCACGCCGAGCACCGCTGGCTCGTGTAATGCGGCTTGACCTTCTCCACCCGGCCGGGCGCCTTGTCCTCCAGCCGGCGCACCAGCAGGCCCCAGCCCGACCGCAGGATCTCGCGGTTCAGCCCGGCCTTGGCGCGCACGTTCCGGCCCGGATTCCGGGCCGTTCCCCTGGCCGCGCGCGTCATGTTCCTGATCTTCAGGTCCTCGACGCGGA
>WNFC01000277.1_pt1 | contig 52444 bp, 54 predicted proteins | sample 5400541 | NCBI WGS metagenome assembly WNFC01 (sample SAMN13153342, study PRJNA577476) | soil metagenome | isolation source: 120 cm saprolite under Douglas fir tree site 2 hole 2 replicate 1 | place: USA:California | collected 2015-04-18
CCAGGGGCTGATCTTCGACGCCACTCTGCGCGAGCTCACCGGCCTGAAGCCCGGCGACCAGGTCAACGTGACGGTCCACGAGGGCGGCGCCATCGTCATCGTCCCGATGACTCCGGTGATCGGCGTGGAAGAGGCGCAGTCGCGCGCCGAGCGGCTCGTGAAGAAGAACAGCGAGCTCTTCCGGCGTCTTGCCTAGCAAAGCATTCCTCCACCTCACGGTCGAGGGCGTAGTCGCGATTCACGGGGTCGTGCTCAAGGCGCACGGCGGCGCGCCGGGCGTTCGCGATCAAGCCCTGCTCGAATCCGCGGTTGCCGCGCCTCAGGCGACGTTCGGCGGCGAGCCGTTGATGAAGAACGGCTGGGAGATCGCCGCCGCCTGCCTTTTTTATCTTTGCCGCAATCATGCCTTCGTGGATGGCAACAAGCGGACCGCGCTGGCGTCGTGCCTGGTCTTTCTCGAATCGAGCGGCCTGCTCCGCGACCCGGGCGTGCCAGCCCGCGACGTAGATGCCTGGGAAGCGCTCGTGCTCGACGTGGCCGCTTCGCAGCTCGACCGGGAGCAAACCACGGCCCGCCTGCGTCGCCTCGCGGCAGCGCGGCGCGAGCCGCGGCCAAGGAAGAAAAAGCGGTGACGCCGCTTACCATCGTCCACACCGAGTCCTCGCTCGGCTGGGGCGGGCAGGAGATCCGGATTCTCTCCGAGTCGCAAGGCCTGATCCGCCGTGGCCACGACGTGAAGCTTCTCTGCCCGCCCGAGGCGCGCATCTTCGCCGAGGCGAAAAACTGGGACTTGCCGGCGATCGCGCTGCCCATCGCGCGCAAGCGCCCCCTCGGCGTGAAAGTGCTTTTCGAATGGCTGCGGCGCAACCGCTGCGATGTCGTAACCACGCACAGCTCGACCGATTCCTGGCTGACGGCGCTCGCACTGCTTGCGCTCGGCCGGCCCTACCCTGTCGTGCGGTTGCGCCATCTCTCCGCGCCGGTTCCCAGGAACGCCGCCACGCGCTGGCTTTATACGCGCGCGACGAAGCGCATTGTCGCCACCGGCGAGGCGCTCAAGCGGCAGTTGATCGAGCGGAACGGCTTTGCCGCCGAACGCATCGACTCCGTGCCGACCGGCGTCGACCCCGCTCACTACCGGCCGGGCGATCGCACCGCCGCGCGCAATGCGCTCGGTCTGCCGCAGGACAAGATCCTGGCCGGCATCGTCGCGACCCTGCGCGACTGGAAAGGACACCATTTCCTGATCGAGGCAGTCGCCGCCTTGCCGCAGAACGTGCATCTGGTCATGGTCGGCGACGGCCCGCAGCGCGAGGCGCTCGAAGCGCTCGTCGACCGGCACCGCATGCGTCCGCGCGCCTGGTTCGCCGGCAACCAGCGCGACGTCCTGCCCTGGCTCCAGGCGCTCGACATCTTCGCGCTTCCCTCTTACGCCAACGAGGGCGTGCCGCAGGCGCTGATCCAGGCGATGCTGGTCGGGCTGCCCTGCGTCACCACGCACGCGGGCAGCATCGCCGAGCTTGCGACGGATGAAAGGACCGCCCTCGTCGTCGCGCCGCAGGACGCGGAAGCCTTGCGCGCCGCTCTTTCACGTCTGATCCAGGACTCGAATCTTGGAAAGAATCTGGGCGAAGCCGCTCGCCGGCACTGCAGTCAGCATTTCGCGTACGAGACCATGCTGGATCGCATGGAAGCGATCTATCAGCAGGTGAGCGCAAAGCGATGATGCTCGGTTTTTCAGGCGCCGTTCTGCACGCGGAGCTCGCGCGCGTAGGCAGCCCGGAGCACGACGGCCGCCAGGCCTGCAAACAGGTAGAACATCACCCAGTCGGGCACGCCGAGCTGCCAGGCGCCGATGCCGATCGCTCCCGTGACCGCCGCAGCCGCCATCAGGATCGCCACGGTGCGCGAGACGGAATAGCCGCGCGCGATGAGGTAGTGGTGCAGGTGCTCGCGGTCGGCGTCGAACATGTCGGTGCGCCGAAGCAATCGCAGGAACATCACCCGGGCCATGTCGAGCAGCGGCACGGCGAGGATCCACACGCACGCGATCGGCGGCATGGTCCGGCGCTCGCCCTGCGTCACATCGATCGTGAACCAGCATAGCGCCAGGCCCAGCATCATCGCGCCCGCGTCGCCCATGAACACGCGCGCGTGCGCGCGCCCCGGCACGCGCATGTTCCACATCAGAAACCCGGCGATGGCGGACGCCAGCATGAGAAGCAGCATGGTCTGCGTGCCCAGGCGTTGCAGATACGCGGCGAGGGCGAGCCATAGCGTCGCGACGAGCGCGATCCCGCCCGCCGAGCCGTCGAGCCCGTCCACCATGTTGATGGCGTTGATCACGCCGAGCGCGCACACGACCGAGAACGGAATTGCCCAGTTATAAAGGGTCGCGGGCCCGAACCCGAGAAGAGGTCCGAGAGAGCTTACATACACGCCCGCCCAGGAAGTCATGAACAGCGCGGCGATGAGCTGGATGAAGAATTTGGTGCGCGGCGTGATGTCGTGCATGTCGTCCGCGACGCCGCCGACCACCAGGAGGCCGAGCGCGGCGATGAGCGCAAGAGTGGGTCCGACGACCAACCCCGAACCCAGCGCCGCCGCGGCGAAGCCGAAGAACATGGCGATGCCGCCGATCACCGGCACGGGCGCAGCGTGCTGCTTGCGGCCCCCCGGCATGTCCATCAGGCCGACGTGCGTCGCTATTCCCGCCAGCCCGCGCGCCGCGATCGCGGACAGCCCGAACGCGAGCAGCATGAAGAAAATCAGGCGGTTCGTCGGGAGAAAGAGGTCCTCGTGCATCAGGCTGGTGCTCTATTCCATGTATGTCACTCTATTGCGTGTCCGCCGGGCGCACGCGAGTCCGCGTCGCTCTGTCGTCACGATCGCCCCTCGCGCAAGCTCGGCCCCATGCGCCGCGATGGCGCGAATACACGCCGGCGCCTGGTCCACATAACGGAAGTCGACCAGGCGCACAATGCCTGCGTGCGCTGCAGCCAGTGCTACCGCGAGTTCGCCGAAGTCCTTGTCAAGGGTTACGACAACCTGCGCGTTCCGGGCTGCGTACGCCAGGATTTCGCCGTCACCGGGATCTGCCGTCCAATCGCCGACCCACTGTCGAGCAGGAGCTTCAGGCAGGCTCATCCGTAATCGCCGGTTCAACCCGCTCGTGGCCGACGACGCGCCGCGCGTATGCGAGGCAGGCGAGGATATCCTCCCGCTCCAGCCACGGATAGGCGCGAAGCAGATCTTCGGTGCTGTCGCCCGCCGCCAGCATTCCGAGAACGTGCTCGACGGCGAGACGGCGGCCACGGACGATCGGCTTGCCTCCGAAGATCTTCGGGTTGACGGTGACGCGCTTGAGAAGGTCCGTTTCATTCATGGCGGGACTCCAGCGTCAATTCTAAACGCACTGCTGCATCAGAACGCCGCTACCATGCGAGACCAGAGCTCTGTCAGGGGGATCGGCTCGGCGCTTGGCGCTGCGCTCTGGTCCGTGTCGATGAAGTAGCCGATGCCGTTGTGGCGCCCGTTCTTGATCGCGACGAACACCACCTCCCGCGACAGGGGGTCGGATGGCTTGATCTCGTGCGGATAGGACAGCGTCGCGAAGAGTGACTCGCCGCGGTTGTCGACCTCGAAGAGCGGCTCCCCGTCCGGCGCGCGGCGCGAGAGAAGACGCCCTTCGGTGCGCTTCGCCGACGCCGCGTCCTTGCAATGGATCAGGAAATCCCGCGACATGCGCGGCTCCAGGCGCTCGAACTCGCAGCCGATCGCGGCCAAGAACGCGGCGTGATCGCGCAGCCGCCAGTAGAACACCGGCTCGTCCACCGGGTCCTGATGCAGGCCGGTGGCGATCATGACCCGCATGCCCGGCTCGAGCGCGAGGCACTCGGCCACCACCCGGTCATAGAGCCGGTAAACCTCGAGCACCGGATCCATCCCAGCGGGAAGGTACCAGGGCGGGTTGCGATGCGGCCCGCGGTACGCCGCCGAATTGAAAAGATAGTGATGCTGGATGTGCGCGGCGCCGTTAAGGAACAGCGTCGCGAAGTCCGGCCGCGTGCGGCGCCATAGAAGCAAGAAACAATCCGCGAGAAATCGATCCAGGAACACCGCACGCGCCCAGCGCCATCGCAGCCCGCTGAGCGCGAAGCGCAAACAGTCAAGGCTTCTTGAATAAAGAATCAGTCCCAACCCCAGTTGCAGCGCCGAGCGCGCGGTAAGCCGCCCCTCGGCGTTGTCGCCGACCGCCTGGCAGATGGCGTCGTAGGCCGCGCGCATCAGGGCCGGCGCCGAGACACTGGTCTTGGTCCACGGGTCCGGCACGAAGAACGCCGCGTCGGCCACCGCGTTGCCGGCATTCATCGGCGAGAACGCGCCCACGCGCAGGCCGCGGCGCGCCAGCTCCTCCCAGATCTGCCGCTCGCCCGCCTGCGGCCCATCGCCGAGGCGGAACACCTTGTGCTCGCCGAAGGCCTTGCCGGTGTGCACCGTGAACCACTGAATCCAGGGCTCGATGTGCTCGTATACCGTTTCCGAGCGCGTGCGCGCATAGCCGTGCGCCTCGAGCAGGCGCGCGATGGCGGGCAGCGCCCCGATGCGCGCGTAGTGCTCGACGAACTCGAAGTTGAGCTCGTTCAGCTCGAGGACGAGAAGCTTCTTCACGGCGGAGAATTATGCCAGCCGAGTGAGATAATCGCCCCGTTAGTGAGGCGTATTACGATCGGAATATGGAGCTTCTCTCTTTCAACCTGCCGGTGGCGCTGCGTCGCCGCCTCGCTGCGGAGGCGCGCCGCCGCGGGGTCTCGCAGGCGTCCGTGATCCGCGCGTCGCTGGAATTCGCGCTGGTCGGGCGCCCGGCGGGTGTTGTCACCTGCGCGGACCTCGCTGGCAAGCTGATGGGCTCGGTGCGCGGCGGACCGCGCGACGCTTCCACCAACAAGCGCTATCTCGACGAAGCGATATTGGCCGACTACCTCAAGCGCCCCACGAAACGCCGTCGTTGACGGCGGGGCGCTCGTCGCCCTCCTGACCGGGGCTTCATCGAGCGGGCGGATGCCTTGACCGCCGGCCCCTGGAGCGCTATCCTTTATTCCTTACTCCCTTACACTGCGCCAATGCTAGCCAAGCTCACGTCGAAGAACCAGATCACGCTTCCCAAGGCCGTCGTCGGGGAAGTGCCGCAGGCCGAGTATTTCGAGGTCGCGGTCGAGGGGGGCCGCATCGTGCTCACGCCGGTGCGCATCGCCCGGGCCGACGCCGTGCGGGAGAAGCTCGCTTCGCTGGGAATCGCCGAGGCCGACGTCGCTGCCTCGGTCAAATGGGCGCGCCGCCGGCGCAAGTAGCGCCGCGCGTCGTTTTCGACACCGCCGTGGTCGTGTCGGCGCTTCTGTTTCCCAGGGGCCGCCTCGCCTGGATGCGCGATTCGTGGCGAAGCGGCGATGTGGTTCCGCTGGTGTCGCGGCCGACGGTGGAGGAGCTGATTCGCGTGCTGGCCTATCCGAAGTTCAAGCTGGCGAGCGCCGAACGCGAGGACCTGCTGGGAGATTTTCTGGCGTACGCCGAAGCTCCGAAAACGAAGCCTTCCAGGGCCGCGCTGCCCAAATGCCGGGACCCCGGCGATCAAATGTTCATCGAGCTCGCCGACGCGGCGAACGCGGATGCCCTGGTGACCGGCGACGAGGACCTGCTTGTGCTGGCGAGGCGTTTCAGGATTCCAATCCTTACGCCCGAGGCCTGGCGCCGGCGGGCCGTCTCCGAGCGGGGATAATTGACTCCCTATGCTGCTCGTGACCGGAGGCGCGGGCTTCATCGGCTCCAACTTCGTGCTGTCGACGATCGCGGAGACCGGCGAGACCATCGTCAACCTCGACAAGCTGACCTACGCGGGAAACCTGCGCAACCTCGATTCCCTGCGCGAGGACCGGCGCCACACGTTCGTCCAGGGCGACATCTGCGACCGCGAGGTGGTGCGCAAGCTCCTGTCGAAGCACCAGCCGCGCGCCGTCGTTCACTTCGCCGCCGAGAGCCATGTCGACCGCTCGATCGCCGGCCCGGCGGCCTTCGTGCAGACCAACGTCGTCGGCACCTTCTGCCTTCTCGAAGAGACCAGGAGTTACTACGAATCGCTCGCGCGCACCGAGGGCGAGCGTTTCCGCTTCCTGCACGTCTCGACGGACGAGGTGTACGGATCTTTGGGCCCCAAGGACCCGGCCTTCACCGAGAGCAATCGGCATGCGCCGAACAGCCCCTACGCTGCATCCAAGGCGGCCGCTGACCACCTCGTCCGTTCGTATCACCACACGTACGGATTGCCCACCCTCACCACGAACTGCTCCAACAACTACGGCCCATACCAGTTCCCGGAGAAGCTCATCCCGCTGATGATCCGCAACGCCCTGGCGGGCAAGCCGCTGCCGGTCTATGGCGACGGAAAGAACGTGCGCGACTGGCTGTTCGTGTTTGATCATTGCGACGCGGTCCGGCGGGTGCTCGAGGGCGGCAGGATCGGGGAGACCTACAACATCGGCGGGAATAGCGAGAAGTTCAACAACGAGGTCGTCAAGACCATCTGCGATCTTCTCGAGGAAGCGCTGCCCCGCAAGAAGGGCAAGTACGCCGACCTCATCACCTTCGTCAAAGACCGGCTCGGCCACGACAGGCGCTATGCGATCGATGCCACCAAGATCAAGCGCGAGCTGGGCTGGGAGCCGCAGGAAACATTCGCCTCCGGCATTCGCAAGACCGTGCGCTGGTACCTCGATAACAAGGCGTGGAGCGACGAGATGGCGCGGCGCGCTGCATGAAGGGCATCGTCCTCGCCGGAGGGGCAGGAACACGGCTTCACCCGGTGACGCAGGTCATCTCGAAGCAGCTCCTGCCGGTGTACGACAAACCGATGGTGTACTACCCGCTGTCGACGCTGATGCTCGCCGGCATACGGGACATCCTGATCATCTCGACTCCCAAGGACACGCCGCGCTTCGAGGAGCTGCTCGGCGACGGCAAGAAGTGGGGAATCCGCCTGCGCTACGCGGTGCAGCCGAAGCCCGAGGGCATCGCGCAGGCGTTCCTGGTCGGCCGCGAGTTCATCGGCAATGACCGTGTCGCGCTGGTGCTTGGCGACAACATCTTCTACGGCCACGACCTCACCGAGTTGCTCAAGCGGGCTGCGGCACGCGACAAGGGCGCCACGGTGTTCGCCTACCCGGTGACCGACGCGCAGCGCTACGGCGTCGTCGAATTCGACGCTCGCGGCAAGGCGCTGAGCATCGAGGAAAAGCCGAAACAGCCGAAATCGCGGTATGCCGTCATCGGCCTCTACTTCTATGACGGCAGGATCGTGGAAATCGCCTCGAAGCTGAAGCCGTCCGCGCGCGGCGAACTGGAGATCACGGACGTGAACCGCGCCTACCTCGAGCGCGGCGAGCTGGAAGTGATTCCAATGGGCCGGGGCATGGCGTGGCTGGACACAGGCACGCACGAATCCTTGCTCCAGGCGGCGCAGTTCATCGAGACCATCGAACGCCGGCAGGGCCTCAAGATCGCCTGCCCGGAAGAGATCGCCTACCGGATGGGCTACATCGATGCGCGGCAGCTCGAAGCGCTTGCGAAGCCGCTGGAGAAGAGCGGCTACGGCGAGTACCTGCTACGGGTGCTCTCGGAGCGGCTTTTCTGATGAAAGTCATGCGGACGGAAATTCCGGAGGTCCTGATCCTCGAGCCGAAGGTGTTCGAGGACCCGCGCGGCTTCTTCCTGGAAAGCTACAACCGCAAGACGTTCATGGAGGCCACGGGGCTCGACGTCGAGTTCGTCCAGGACAACTATTCGCGTTCCGGCAAGAACGTCCTGCGCGGTCTTCACTACCAGATCGGTCGGCCGCAGGGAAAGCTGATTCGGGTCACTTTCGGCGAGGTCTGGGATGTCGCGGTGGACCTGCGCAAGAGCTCCAGCACGTTCGGCAAATGGGTGGGCTTCCACCTGAAAGGCCTCTCCAAGCAGATGGCGTGGATTCCGCCACAGTTTGCGCACGGTTTCGTCGTGATTTCCGAGGTTGCGGACGTGCAGTACAAGACCTCCGACTACTACTCGCCGCAGCACGAGCGCGTGTTGCTCTGGAACGATGCCGAGGTAGGAATCCAGTGGCCGGTGGCAAGTCCCATCTTGAATGAAAGGGACCAGCGAGGCACGCCAATACGTCGGGCGGAGGTTTTTGGGTGAAGATTTTGCTGACGGGCCGAAACGGCCAGGTCGGTTACGAATTGGAGCGAGTTCTTTCTGTTCTCGGTGAAGTGATCGCGACGGATCGCTCCAGACTCGATCTCGCGGTGCCGGGCGCGATACGCCGGGTCGTGCGCGAAGCGAAGCCTGACCTGATCGTCAATGCCGCGGCCTATACCGCGGTTGATCGCGCAGAAACCGAGCGGGAATTGGCGCGCCAGATAAATGGCGTCGCGCCGGGAATCTTGGCAGAAGAAGCAAAGCGCGTGGGTGCGCCCATCGTGCACTTTTCCACCGACTACGTATTCAACGGGAACAAGACTGCGCCATACGTCGAAACCGACGCCCCGGCCCCCCTCAACGTGTACGGGCAGACGAAACTGGAAGGGGAACGTGCGGTCGCTGCTGCGGGGGCCCGCTACTTGATTCTTAGAACAAGCTGGGTATACGGCCCACGAGGCAAGAATTTTTTCCTCGCGATTGCGAGAAAGGCATCTACCGAAGAGTCGTTGCGGGTGGTGGATGACCAGACGGGCGCTCCGACAACTGCCCGATTCATTGCGGAATCCGTAGTTTCGATCCTTCAACGAGGGGAGGTGCCCTCGCGCATATACCACCTTGCGGCTCGGGGCATGACGACATGGTGTTCGTTTGCGCGTGAAATCGTCTCGAAGCTAGGGTTGAGGGCATCGGTGACGCCGATCTCGACGAAAGACTATCCGGCTTCCGCGGCAAGACCGCGCTATTCCGTGCTGGATACCGGAAAGCTCCAACGCGACTTTGGCATTCGATTAACGAGCTGGGAAGAACAGCTCGATTGGTGCGTGGGTCAGCTTTCCTCCGGTAATCCGGACAGGCGTCTATAAGCCCGGATGCTATTCTCCACATTCCCTTGGGCTGCGATCCGGCCGTGGTCCAGGACCATAGCGCTGTTACAAATCCTGCGCACCGAGTCCATGTCGTGGCTAGTGAAGAGGACGGTTCGACCGTTTAAGGCGATTTCCTTGATCTTGTCCTTGCACTTCATCTGAAAAGCTTCATCGCCGACGGCAAGGACCTCGTCGACGAGCATGATCTCGGCGTCCAGGTGCGCGGCGACAGCGAATGCGAGCCGCATGAACATGCCGCTCGAATAGTGCTTCACAGGGGTGTCGATAAACTCCTCCACCTCCGAAAACGCAATGATTCCCTCCTCGCGAAGCCGGACTTCTGCGGGAGTCATGCCGAGTAGCGTTCCGTTTAGCAGGATGTTCTCGCGTCCGCTCAGGTCCGGATGAAAGCCCGTGCCTACCTCGAGCAGGGCACCGACCCGTCCGCGCAACTCGGCGCTTCCCTCGGTGGGCGTGGTGATGCGGGCCAATATGCGAAGCAGCGTGCTTTTGCCCGAACCGTTCCGGCCGATGAGGCCCATCACTTTGCCGCTTTCGAGTTCGAAGGAGATGTTGCGAAGCGCCCAAATCGCGTTCGGCAAAGTTGGTTCAGTGGCACTGTTGCCTATCCCGCGGAAGGGCGCACGGATCCACTGGCCTAGGGTTTCAGATAGCGTTCGGCGAAAGCGGTTTTCGTTGACGATGTACCACTTGCCAAGTTCGTGGACGCTGACTGCGCTATCGCTCAAGACGTCTCCGAATCCGTCTCCGGCATCCCGCTACACAACGTCGGCGAACGTCGGCTCACGGCGCCTGAAGAACCAAATTCCTGAGACGACAAGTAACAGAGTCACTCCACACGAAACCGCGACCATCCACATCACCGGCGGTGGCCCGGCGGCAAACGCCCATCGGCTGGTGTCTATGACGACCACGATCGGATTGAGCGCATAGAGGAAGCTGTATTTTGGTGGGAGCAAGGAAGTGGGATAGATCACGGGGGAAAGGAACATCCAAAGCTGAACCAGGAACGGCAGCAGGTGGCCAATGTCACGGTACGGGACGTATAGAGCACTCAACCAAAGGGACAGTCCGAATACGGTTAATACCGCAAGAAGTAACATCGGCAGGAAGAATAAAGTACCGATGGACGGGGCAATGCCGTACCAGATCATGAGGAGCACGAGAAGCGCGAATGCGCAGCAAAAATCAACGAGCGCTGCGGCTATGGCAGCAAACAATAAAATCATGCGCGGAAAATATATCTTGGTAACCAGATACGCATGGCCGACGACGCTCGTACTGGCCTGAGTGAACGCCTGTGCGACAAACAGCCAAACCAATAGCCCGCTTAATACGAATATCGGGTACGGCTGGCCATTGGTGGGCATATTCGCAAGCAAGCCAAAGATGACCGTAAACACGAATGCGAGCAGTAACGGCTGGAGAACCGCCCATGCCACGCCGATAACGGTCTGCTGATAACGTACACGTAGAATGCGCCAGACAAGGACTAGGAATAGATACCGGTACCGCCACAGTTCACTAAAGGCCAGCAGGCGCTGCTGTCCGATAGGACGAATATGAAACACCAAGGGCCGCGTTTTAGTTTGCGCGTGCATGCCGATATTTTTCTCGAGCGCTTCCGTAGTACCAAACTACCGCGTTCAACGCCCACGTCGAGTCAATGCGAAAAGCGTCCCGAACCGTACGCCACGCATCGCGGAACCGACCGCAGAGAAGCAGCGATGCCGCAAGCCTCGCGCTCGATCCGCCGTGCAGGTGACGCAGTGCCCTCCGGTCTGCGACCGATAACTTAGGAGTTGCGCCGTAATGTCGGAAAAGTTTGATGTTGTCGCTCAGCATCTTCATCGTCATCTCCCGACGTCCGCTATTCGTGGTGGACCCGACATGCTGGCGAAACGTGAAAGCCAATTCGCACCTGACTTTCGAAACCACGCCGGCGAGGTATGCCCGCACCAGAAACTCCTTGTCCGCGAACATCCAGTTGCTATCCAGGCCACCGAGGCGCTCATACACGGCTCGCCGGATGAAGCGGGCGCATGTAAGCGGGTGCCGCAATATGTTCGACAAAGTAAATTCCAGTGCCCGAAGATCCAGGTATTTGGCACGCACAGCGACTTCGCCATCATCGCGGACCCTAGCGATTCGGGCGCCGCACGTGAGGATGTCCAATTGCGGGTTATTAGAGAATTCCTCGGCAACAACGAATAAGGCGTCCGATTCTAGCCAATCGTCAGCAGGCAGAAGGCAGATTATCTCTCCACTAGCACGACGCACCCCTTCGTTAATGGCACTTGTGGGCCCACCGTCAGGTCCAGTTCGCAATATCGCTATACGGTTGCGGAACTTTTGAATGATTTTAAGGGTATCGTCCGTCGAACCGCCGTCGAGCACGATGAGCTCGGTGCGCTCATTTCTTTGTGAGCAGACGCTGTCCAGGGTCCGCCCTATGGTCGTAGCCGCATTGCGCGCAAATACCACAACGGAGATCACAGGACTACTCACGTCTATGCGAACCCCCTTCGAAAGGCGTGGCTGGCTCTTGACATCCCGATCAGCCGCAACCAAGGCGCTGATGATGGTTCGTTCTACCGGGTGTTGTTTGTGAGCCCCGTTCGGTGGCCAATATCGCATAGAGGGCATCTCTGACGCGCAAGACGTCAGCGACGTCGAGATCAGGAAAAAATGGAAGATTTAGCACCCGTGAGACAAGCCATTCGGTATTAGGGAGAGACGAATGCTTGCAGTTCGCAAATGCCGGGTGATGGTGACAAGGGCGACCCCACCACAGGCGAGTCTCGATCGCCAGGCTTTCTAGTTCTCGGACCACGTTACTACCGATGGGATCAGCCAGCTCAACAACGCAATAGGCGCCCGCGTGCTGTCCGAACCATGAAGGAACGCGTAACCCAGGAACATCTTGCAGCGCCTGCCTATATACAGCAGCTACGTCGCGCGTAGCGTCTCGAGTCGCAGGCCACAAATCAAGGGCTGCGTGGCCCACTGCGGCGGCATATTCGCTCAATTTGTAATTTCCGCCAGCCGCCTCTACTCCATAGTGACGACTGAAACCGAAATTGGAAAGCCGACGCACTCGATCTGTAAATTCAGGCGCGCGCGAGATAACGAGACCGCCCTCGCCGATACCAAACGCTTTCGTGGCGTGCAGACTGACCATTGCCGGTGTGGTTCCGGGCCGAAGGCTATCGAAGGCTGCAGCCGCGTCCAATACAACCTTGATTCCGGTGCGCAATGCGAAGCTGTCCCACTCGGCGGCATCTACAGGGGCACCAAAAGGCGAAACAGGCATCACGGCCGCGACTTTCCCCGGTATTCGGGCGATCTCGCCAGCGACCGTTCCGGCATCAAGCGCCCAGGTTTCTCTATTAACATCGACGAAATATGGCTGAAGTCCAGCTGCCATCGCGGCCACTGGTGTAGCGGGAAACGTAAACGATGGCATTACACAAAACTCTCCTGGACTCACGAAATGAGCCTGGAGAGCAGCAATTAATCCAAGTGTGCCATTCGCGACCGTAACGATCTCATTTCGCTTTACGCCGAAGTGGTCAGCGAGCCGCTCCTCAAAGCTCATTACCAACGCGCCAAAATTGGTGTACCACTGCCCGGCGTCTATGCGGCGGAGATACGGAACCAATTCATCTGTGGTTGGAAGACGAGAGCGACGAACAGGAAGCCGAGTCGGACTGCGATGCGAAGTTGCCCCAACCATTAGACGCCCCTCCCGAGCATTCGACCAACGAAAGGTCATTACATCACAGCGCCAGTTCCTTCGTCTATAAAACTAGGGCCTACGTCGTACTAAAATGCGGATCATGCATCCGTATTCGACCAGCGCATATGCGCGCTCTCTGTTCCATGTTGGTAGGGTTGTTCCGGTTGAGGAATGGGGATGCAACGTTATCGCGCGTACGGTGCCGGCGGGAGGAGAGGACATCGTCGGCTGCTATCCCATTGCAACACTTAGCAAGGATGCAGACCTGTCAGGTGGGTTGGAGAGGTTGCGAGCGGCGGGCTTCGTTTCGGCGACTTTGACCTTAGACGACTTTCATCGACCGGCGTTGGAGGCGTTGTCGCATGCATTCGATGTAGTCCGGCCGTTCAAGACCCACTATGTGCATCGCGGAGCGAGCGGAAACTACAAACCGGCCAAGGATCATCGCTACAAGATCAACCGAGCGAACCGGCGAGTCGTGGCCAAGGCGATCAGACTGGTAGATCATCTGGACGCATGGACTTCCCTGTATGACGCGCTCATTGACATGCGCAGGATGACCGGCGTGCATGCGTTCCCGCACGCCTCGTTCGCAATGCTTGCGGATATGGCCGGCGTTCAGGCGATCGGCGGATTCGTCGGAGAAGAGCTGGTGTCGTGCAATCTATGGGTCATCCACGAACGGCGCGCGCACAGTCATTTGGTCGCATCGAACGAGCTTGGATACACCGAGCGCGCCGCATATGCCGTGTCCGATGCTTCGGCGCGGTACTTTGCCGATGCCGAAATTGTCAATTTTGGCGGTGGCGCGGGACTCGGCGACGAACCGGGCGACGGGCTCGCGCAATTCAAACGCGGATTCAGCAACACCACGGCCAGATCCTACATATGCGGCGCTATTTTGGATCGGCGCACCTATGAAAAGTTGACTCAGCAGCGGGGAATATCGGGAGACGCGTATTTCCCCGCCTATCGGACGCCAGCCCCAGTTGCTTCGACGGTACCGTGAATCTGATAGAAAAAAAGCCGATACCGGTACAGTTGATGGTTCCAACGCAGCAGAGCGTGGTTGCGGGCGTTGCCGTCGCAAAAAGGGCGCCAAAGGTCAGCATCATGCTGATCACCTATAACCACGAGAAGTATATCGCCCAGGCGCTAGAAAGCATCCTGATGCAGGAAACGGAATACGACTACGAGATCAATGTCATCGAGGATTGCTCGACAGATGGAACGCAAGATGCGGTGATGCGTTATGTCCGCCAGTATCCGGATATAGTTAAGCCGCATTTCAATAAGAAAAACATCGGCTACAAGGTCACACAGAAGAACTTCTATCGCGGCTTCAAGACGCTTAAAGGCGATTATTTCGCAATATTGGAGGGCGATGATTACTGGAGCTCGCCTCAAAAGCTGCAGAAGCAGGTGTCATTTCTTGAAGCCAATCCTGATTTTGCGGCGTGCGCGCACAATACAGTGAAGGTTTACGAGGACGGGAGCAAAGAGCCTCATCGCTTCTTGTATTGGGACAAGAAGCCCGACGGCAACATTGACGATGCCATTCATCTTCGAACCTTTTTCCATACAACAGGAATCATGTACCGGAACGTTTTCAAGGGCGTGCCGCCGCCGTGGTATCGGAACAAGTGGTCCTGCGATATCTCCGTCCTGATCTCGCACATGCAATTTGGGGCGATTCGTCATTTCGACGAGGACATGGCCGTCTACCGCGCACACGGCAGCGGGCGATTTTCGAACATGCCGGTGGTGGAAGGCTGGATGTTCAATATTGGCGGCCTAAGACGATATAACGCCTGGCTCGGCTACCGCTACCTCAAGGCATTTTCGTGGTCGATCGCTCGGTACTGCCATGTGTTGCTAACGCAGTCAGGCAAAGGCGAAGCGGCGCCATTGACTACATATCAATTGGCCAAGTACTGCGCGATTTGGGTGTTGTATCGCTCTCTCACTGTTGTGCTCGATTTTCCGGGATGGGTGCAACGGTCGGCGCCACGTTCTTTCTCGCGGGTGATTTTTCTTGCGCTTTCACCCTTTCTGTGGGCCCTCGGATTGTTATGCAAGGTGTCATATAGGGTCGTGGTCGCGCTCACGCCGGACGCTGTTAAGGATGCTATCCGCAGATTGGAGGAATCGAACGAAGAGCTGCGGAACTTGAGATCCGTTTACCGAGATGGACGGTTATTTACCGTAGAAGGCGGTCAGCGCTTTTTCGAAGTAGCGCGCAGCACAATACTTCGTGCTTGGATTGGGATCAAGAAACGTGTTGCTACAGATTCCGATCGTCCCGACAAAACTTAGAGGGCGCGTATGAGGCATTTATGGCGCGAAGAGGCTTCACAATACAAGCGTGAAGGGTACTGCATCGCGCGTGGAATTCTTCCGAAAACACTGGTGCTGCAAGTGTTTTCCGACATGCACTCCCTGGTCGCGCAACAGCTTAAACGGCACGGCTTGCCTTGTACGGCGGGAAACAATGCCGAAGATGTGCATCGAGACTTGCAAACCCTGTTTGCACGAGACCTAAAAGCGTATCTCGCCACCTTGACGCTCTACGCGAAGCTTGTTTCATTGTACGAGTTGTATATGCATTCGAACATTCGCGCGTTCGTGGCGGCGATCGGCATCGATTTCCCTGTGTTTCAAACCGCTCCGGTATTGCATCTCATGTCGCACGCTCTCAAGGTGCCGGATGGCTATCAGGGATTTGGGGCGCATCAGGACTGGCCGACGTTGCAAGGCGGACTGGACACCGTGACGCTGTGGGTTCCGTTCGTAGACGTCGATCGCAATCTATTCACTATGGATGTCATTCCCGGTAGTCACAAAGGAGGTCTTTATTCGTACAAGCGCCGCAATCACATTTTTGAAGTCGATCCGGAGCACTATGACGCACGCGATTTCGTCTCGATCGAAGCCGAGCGCGGCGACGTTGTTTTCATGTCGAGCTTCATGATTCATCGCAGCAGTCCGCAAGGCGATCATCGCCTGCGCATATCTACCAGCATGCGGTATGAGAATGCGGCGGAGCCGAACTTCATTGCGCGAACCTACCCTTTTGCTCAAAAGCGATCTGTGATTCCGGATCTGATTACGCCCGATTTCCCATCTGCGCGACAGGTTCGCAAGATCTACGAGTAAGCACAATCTTCTGTGCCAATCTGGAAAAAGCTGGGTCGTATTTTCTCCCTCGAGCCTTCCCCGCATCGATCTAGCACCCACGCTCAGGTGCCCACCGTTTTGTTGCGGGACAACACGGTGCGCGTGTATTTCGCTCCGCGCGACAAGGACGGCAGGAGCTATCCAGCGTATCTTGATCTGGCACGCAACGACCTGACACGCGTCGTGGGGGTGCGGGAATCGACTGTTTTGCCGTTCGGCAAGCCTGGGACATTCGATGACGAAGGCATCATGCCCGCCTATGTCATGAAGCGGGAAGAGGACATCTGGATGTATTACAGCGGCTGGAACCGCCGCGTGAACGTCCCATACCACAATTCCACCGGGCTCGCGGTGAGCTACGACGATGGCGAGACATTTGTGCGCAAATTCGAGGGACCGGTGCTGGATCGGACTCCGGAGGAGCCTTATCTGGCCGTGACCCCGTCGGTGCTGCGCGAACATGACAAGTGGCGCATCTGGTATATCTCAGGGCTGCGTTGGGAAAGAATCGAAGGCAAATATGAGCCCGTCTACGTCATCAAGTACGCCCACTCCGACGACGGCATCCATTGGAATCGCCCGAACATTCAATGCATCAAGCAAAACCACGCGCTTGAAGCATTTTCCCATCCCACGGTCGTCAAACAGGACCGGATCTATCACATGTGGTACTGCTTTCGCCATAGCGAGGATTACCGCGACGGCAGCGGCAGCTATCGAATGGGCTACGCCCGATCAGAGGACGGCGTGAATTGGGAGCGACTGGATGAACAATCGGGCATCGCTCCTTCCGGAGACGGGTGGGATTCGAGCATGCAGTGCTACCCGTATGTGTCGACCATCGATGGGAAAACTTTCATGTTCTACAATGGAAACGGCTTCGGACAGTCGGGAATCGGTTTGGCGATCTTGAAAAATTGGTAAGGCTGAAAGCTGAACTGCTTGAACGAACTATGAGCCCGTTACGAGCAAACATCGCGTTATGGGATCAGTATTACTCCAATCTGAAAGCGTCTTATCTATTTCCGAACGAGTATGTAGTCAGAACATTTCTCGGAACCTATCCCAACTTGAGGATGAATCACAACTATTCTGGGGCGAAAATTTGTGACATTGGATGTGGAGATGGGAGAAATATTACGGCCCTTCACAAACTCGATTTCGATATTTATGCAACAGAAGTATCAGAGAAAATCTGCGATATAACCAAAAACAAGTTACTTCAGCACCCTCAGAGGGTTCCTCTCGACATCAGGAAAGGTTTTAATTGGGATCTCCCATTTGAGGACAGTTTCTTCGATTACCTACTTTCATGGAATGCGTGCTATTACATGCGGGACGAGACTTCCGACATAAAGGACCACGTAGAAGAATTTGCTAGAGTGACCAAAAGAAACGGCTATTTAATAGCATCTGTTCCGTCACCCCAATGTTTTTCGCTGAGTGGCGCTGAAGATTTGGGAAACGGTCTTATCAGGATTAATACGAATACAAAATGGAATATTCTGAACGGTTCTATTTATCATAAATTTGAGTCCTTTGAGGATATTGAGTCGGTATTTGGATCGTATTTTTGCAATTTCCAGAGATGCAGGATTACGGATGATTGTTTTGGTCTGCCACTCGATTATTTTATTTTCGTATGTCAGAGACGTTAAGGCGGTCGAGTGGCGATGTTAGAAGAGTGGTGAACGAATGTTGAATTTCGCCTCATCGGAAATTAGGAATCGCCTGCGCATTAGGTCCCGCATCAGACGTATCTGGCGCGACGACGCGAGGCGGCAAAAAGTCGGCCGTCTCCGTAGCGCCGAGTTAGACCCACGAAAAGTCTTGGATCAGCATTTTCGCGATACCCCAGCAGGCCAGAGAGGACTGAACCTAGAAACATCATTCCGCTGTCTTCGCCTTCGCGTTCTACAATGTCAACGACTTGGGCAATTGAGCCTTGGCTTGGCTAGATCGGAAGATGGACAGTTTATGAAGAGCATGCGATGAAACGGACTACCACGCAGCAGATAGCCGCGTTCCAGACGGAAACGACGGCTACGGATAGTCAGTTGAGCTACCGCGAGCGGCTGGCTGAGCTGTTTCGGAAGACGCCGCTTCCGGCAGAGGACTTGCTATTCAACTTGGGTATGTACACGCGCAGCTCGCTGCTGGTCAAATTTATCGTCGCGCATCAGCTGTATGAGCGCATCAAATCCATCCCTGGCGTGTTGATTGAATTCGGCACGTGGTGGGGGCAAAACCTTGTGCTGCTCGAGAACCTCCGTGCGATTCACGAACCCTTTAATAAACAGCGGATGATCGTGGGGTTCGATACGTTTTGCGGCTACACCAAAGCCTCGGAAAAGGACAAGGAAAGCGATGTCTGGGCCCCACACTCATATTCCACGACCGAGGGCTATAAGGCGTATCTCGAAGAGCTCTTGCAAGTGCACGAGGGCAACAATGTGCTGGGGCACCTGCGGGGAAATCACAAGCTGGTGGAAGGGGACGTCGAGCAGACCGCGCCCCAGTATTTCAAAGAGCATCCTGAAACCATAGTCGCGATGGCGTATTTCGACGTGGGACTCTACAAGCCCACGAAAGCTGCCCTTGTTGCCGTAAAGCCCCACCTCGTTCCTGGAAGCGTTATGTTGCTCGACGAGTTCACCTGGAAGGAGGCCCCTGGTGAAGCTGTCGCGTTCAAGGAAGTGTTCGCGCGCAGCGAATACGTCATGGAGAAGTGCCAGTTTTACCCGTCGAAAGCCATCGTGACGATAAGGTAGGGGGTATTACTCGCGTGCTTCATAACGCAATTCAAAAGCCCTTGCCCGGACTTATGAGCATTGACGAGTTCGACTCCCTTATGGAGAAACGTGGCTGGGTGATTTTCGAAGCGGTCGTCGCAAAGCCCCTGATTGAGCGAATGATCGAAGATATTCACAAGGCCTACAAGATTTGCCGGGATGTTCAGGTCAAGAACGGTATCGCTGCCCAGACCGAATTCACCGTTCACCATCTAATAGGACTTGGTGACAGTTTCCTGGAATATCTTGAAGTGATGCCGATCAAACCCCACATCGAGCGCTATTTCGGCGGTAAGTACATTCTGAATTCCTTTGGCGGTGCAATCAACTCCGCGCATAGCCGGTCGTACGCGCAGGATATTCATCGCGACATCCGCTCTTTCTCCGGTGCCATGCCTGTGCTTCTCAACACGCTGGTGATGTTCGATGACTTTACGGAGCAGAACGGCTCGACCTATCTGCTGCCCGGAGGCCACAAATTGGCTGACAAGCCTGGGAAAGGGGTGTTCTATTCCAAGGCTGAGCGCGCGCTCGGTCCCGCTGGGAGCATCCTCATGTTCAATTCGAACCTATGGCATGCGGGTGGCGATAACTGCACTGACAAGCCGCGTCGATCCGTGACGCCGATGTTTTGCAAACCTTGGGTTAAGCCGCAGTTCGACTATCCGCGCGCGCTCGGATATGACTCGCCTGAAAAGTTCTCCTCTGAGCTGCGCCAGATCCTCGGCTATAACGCACGTATTCCCGCGACTCTCGACGAGTGGTATCAGCCGTCCGCGAAGCGCATGTATAAATCCGACCAGGGCTAGCGTTGGCTGGAATTCTGCAGCTAGGCGCCGTTGCGGCACGAAAAACATGACATCCCAGAAGGTCTCCAAGACGCGCGACCTAAACAAGGAGTATCAGGACAGCGAAGATCGGAAATACGCCTACGATTTCGATTACCTGCTACGCGATTACATGCTGCAGACATTTGCACCGTTTTTGCGGCGGGGACGAGCACTCGAGTTGGGGTGCTACAAGGGCGAGTTTACGAAAAAGCTTCGCCCGCATTTCGAAGACATTACTGTAATTGAAGGCGCGAGCGATCTGATCCAGGAGGCACGTAAAAACGTCGGAAGCCAAGTGCGATTTTTGGAGGGAACGTTCGAGGCGATAGAGCTGAAGGAGGAGTTCGATGCCATTTTCCTGATTCATACGCTCGAACATCTCGACGACCCTCTTCTTGTATTGAAACGGATCAACTACTGGCTGTCTTCGGATGGAAAGCTGTTCCTAGTGGTCCCGAACGCGAACGCACCCTCACGTCAGATCGCGGTAAGAATGGGGCTGATACCTCATCATGCGGCAGTGACGGAGGGTGAGGCGGCTCACGGGCATCGGACTACCTACTCCCTCGACACGCTGGAGCGTGATGCGCGTCTGGCTGGATTGAAAATTCTTCACCGCGGCGGCATCTTCTTCAAACCCTTTGCCAACTTCCAGTTTGACAGGCTGATGCAGGCGAAGATTGTCGACAAGGCGTACTTGGACGGCTGCTATAAGCTCGGCATGATCTACCCCGATCTGTGTGCCAGTATCTATGTCGTGTGCGAGAGAGGTGGGCGGTAGCCAAGCGCAGGCGGTTACCCCGATCAGACCGCCACTAAGACGCGGGCGCTGATTTCAGATTTTTCGCAGCCGCGTGCTCGGCACACGCGACGCTTCAGTCCCCCCCGCCATATAGACCGCGTAATCACTGGTGTCCTTTAAGATCAAGCAGCCCGCACCGATGACGTTAGCTTTTCCAATTTTTATGTTATCGCGGATCGTCGCATTTACGCCGATAAAGCTGAATTCGCCGACTTCCACCGCGCCCGAAATCACCACGTGTGAAGCCACAAAGCAATTATCATGAATACGGCTGTGATGACCGAGGTGATTGCCGCTCCACATGAAGACGTTGTTTCCGATAGCGGCAAACGGTTGAATGGTGTTGTCTTCAAGAATGAGGCAGTTTTCGCCGATTGCTAAGCCCGGGAAAGTAGTGGCGCGAGTTGAAACATAGCTTGCCAGGCGATAGCCCAGATTCTTCATCTCCGCGACCTTCGACGCGCGAAGCCGATTTACCTGAACATAACTTGCAGCCACGAAAGCATGGTGATCGTCGGCTGGAAAACGCCGGGTGATCTCATCCAGGGGCACCACAGGAAGCCCCATTAGGTCGTCGCCCTTTATATAGGGTCGGTCTACGGTAAACGCCACCGGTTTGTATGAACTATCATGGCGGAACATAAAGCAGGCGATTTCCGCGAACTGCCCATTTCCGAATATCACCAGTTTTGTCATGCGGACGCCGGTCTCTTAACGCTCGAATTTACATTCTAAGGCATGGGAGAACTATGGGATGACAAGGCCCGCTTTCGTCTCGGCGAACGCCGTGCTTAATAGATGGGCAAGGAATACGTTTAATCGCCCTGGAATGGCAGGTGTCAAACGTCTATTGAAAGGCGCACTTAGATACCTGGTCGCTAGAAAATCGAACGCGTCAGGCGAATTGCTCGTTAGCTTGCCTGCTGAATCCTTTTTCGCCTTTCTCGGAATATCTACGCCGGACATCGCGTCAGCGGTACGCTCGCACGCCGATTGCGCCGCTGTCATCCGGCGGAACCTCGTCATCGATACTGACGTGGGCAGGATTCAGACGAAGATTGCCGATCTCGTGTCGCAGGACGGACGGCTGCGCAAGTTGAGGGGGATCCGGAAAATCGCATCAACGCTTTACTGTCTCGCGACTGGCCGGAAGAAAGAAATCCAGTCTCTTGAACTTCCCGTGAAGGGATTGCTGACGGCTCTTAGTATTCCGGAAGAGGACCTTGAGAAGGTGATGCTGACGCCCGCAGACGTAATCTGCGGTTTCTTGGCGAAAAATGTATATCTCGGTCGACGGCTGCACCATGTTTATGCCGACGTCGCCCATTTCATGAGCTATCGCGGGCAGCCGACGCTGTCGGAGATCTATTTTCGCCGCAGCATCACTATAAGTCCGGAACCGCAGTTCTACGAGCGTTTCTTCCACGCGATGATGATGGCACCCGAAACGACGAATGAAATGATTATGGAGGAGGTAAAACGTTGGGCGAAACGCTGTATTCCAGAGGCTCGAAAGGATCGGCGATTCGATCTTGATCGCAACCCGGAGAAGCGGTTGCGCGTTGGCTACGTTTGCTGTTTTTTTTATGGTTTGGGAACCCGTATTGCGCACCTGCCTCTTATGCTCGGCCATGATCGCAAGCATTTTGAAATCGTCGCCTATTCCGACGAAGACGTCGAAGATACCTACAGAACGGCTGATATCTGGCGATTTACGGGAAATCTCAAGGATGAGGCATTTGCGCGCCTCGTAGTCGGCGATCGCATTGACATCCTGGTGGAGTTCAATGGCCGTGGCGGCCGTAACCGTTTTGGCGCCTTCGCTGAGCGGATCGCGCCGATCCAGATCAACTTCGGAAACTACCTGGCAACGACAGGTATGCCCGCGGTCGATTACACAGTCGCGCATGTCGCGTGCGTTCCGCCGGAGGAAGAGCGTTTCTACACTGAAAAAATTTGCCGCCTCGACTCCATGGCGATCGACTGCGACCAATGCTGGCCCGAGGATTTCTTTCCTGCCGTCGCTCCGCCGCCTTATCGGACCGAAGGCCGTATCACCTTTGGCTGCTTTGGGTCGTCCGTGAAAGTGCATGAACGACTCGTCAAGGCTTGGTGTGACATAGTCAAGCGAGTCGAAGGGTCGCGCTTCTATTACAAAGCCATTTCTATGAGCGATCCGGGCGCTATGGAGAGCTTTCGACGCATGTTCGAACGCCATGGGATCACCGGAGACAGATTAATATTGGAGGGTGCTAGCGATCACCGTACGATGCTCGAACGATACGGGCGCGTGGACATCGCCCTGGACACGTTTCCCTACAACAGCGGGAATACGACGTTGGAAACGCTCTGGCAGGGTGTACCGGTAATAACTCTTCAAGGAAGCCGGTGGGCTGCCCGCATTGGACTGAGTCTGCTGACCCTTGGAGGCCTTGAGGCGCTGGTTGCGCAATCGTGGGACGAGTATGTCGAAATGGCGGTGCGGCTAGCTGCCGACGAGCATTTTAGGGATCGCTTTCGCGCAACCGTCAGGGATCGGCTGAAGAAGAGCCCGCTGTTCGATATGCCAGGCTTCATACGGGGTGTGGAATCCGCATATCGCGCGATGTGGCGTGAGTGGCTTGAGTCGCCGTCGTCGCGGAACGACATGACAAATTAAGCCGGACTATTTCTTTGCGGGTCACAAAAGCCGATGGGCTTGCATCGGGGCGTCTTAGTTGTGCGAGTTGCTTTGTTGTCTGAATCGTCGAGCGCGAAGGGGCGACGAGAAACTGAGGGAAATCTTTGGGAAGATTTTGAACCAATGATGTCGAAGCCAGTTATGTAGATAGAGCGGTATATGTCTGCGAAGTCGCTGCAGATAAATATTTCGTAGCGACTGTACATATAGGTGCAGCTTGCTTCTTGTATAACTTGAAATCGCGAGGCAAAGCATTTCCTCAAAGTGGGACAGAGCTTCATTCTTTCGACTTCCGCCCTCTGATTGCCAACGCGATATTTTCGTCGCAAGTCGCTCTGGAAAGTATTCGCGATACGCGAGCATTGATGTCATGTTGCCAATTTGATTGTCTATCCGAGGATCGCCATCGCGAAGATAAATGACGTTGCCAAGTTGATACCAGCTTTCCAGGATGACTTTAATTTCGTCGGTTCGCCCTGTCCGAGACAAAATAGGGATTACCTGCGGAGTTTCGGTCAATAAGACCGAGGGATACGCGTTACTGCTCGCAAAATAGAGATCGATCAGCTCGTCTATGTCAGCAGAATCTGGATGTGGCTTCGAGTGCGACAGGCGCGTGATGGCCAACCGGAGTGAAGTCCGAAGGAGAACATCGTTCTTTGGGTAGAGCCCGAGAGCGGTCTTGAATCGATCGGCACCTCGGACGTGGTCGGCACATTGCATGGCATACCATCCGATGTAGCCGTGACACAACGACAGGACTGCGTTCCTGGGAGGCGTGAGGTCCGGGCTATCCGTATTTAGCCATCGTGTCCTTGTCCGAACAGCCGTTGAAAGGATGTCTCTTCCGTACTCTACATAAGGAAAGATCGGATCGATACCGATCATCATCATTCCTAATCCGATGTCCGAGCCAAACGGGTCAAAATCCAAATCGTCGAATTCTGCGACGACCGATTCGAACAAGCCGGCCCCTTCCTTTAATCCCTGGTGGGGCACCTCGGAGGCCGGAAATCGCAAGCGCTTAAAAACGGTCCAATACGCCTCATTGAATCGGAGCAGAAGCGATCTCGGATACCGGACCAATCCTTTATCAAGGATCGCCGAGGCGCGCGACTGCCATGCGACTGCGTCCTTGTCGGTCCTAGAGAGAATTGCCAACTGAACGAACAGTTTTGCAGCATTGTTATAGTCCTTGGAGTCACTGGTCGCATTTAATTCCGCTTCCGCATTTGCCGCGTACCGCGCAATCTTCGCGCAGACATTGGCGTATCCAAACATATACGCATCGATATGCGGGGTGAGCCAAACCGCGCGCCGGCGACCGCGGGGTCGTTTTTTCGACTCAGTATGGCTCAATACAATGGAGGTAAAGGTGGCAAATTTCAGCAGTAATTCGAAATTTATTTCGCGCGATCTCCGATATAGGTCGAAGTCAGTTTGGGTCGCTTCGGAAACTTTCTCTAATACTGGTCCGTCGACGGAACGTTCATTGAATAAATTAAGATGACCGTGAATGTCAGAGGCGATTGATTCTGCGCGATACGAGCACGCGGCTGCAGATATTTGCCCATAGAGACTTCCTTCCGGGTACAGCAAACTGGCGGATGCGCTCAATGTGTCGCGCCAACGCGGCGAAGGGCATCCAAGATATCTATTTATCACGAGCGAAAATTTGCTTCGAGAAAGCATGGACAGATAGTCGGGCTCCGACATGTATCCGTCGACGACGACAATAGATACGTCATCGCAAAGTCCAAGTTTTGTGAGCTGGTAGATGAATTTGCCTTTGTCGGGATGCGGCGAGGAGATGGTTAAGCCGGAGATAAAAACGTCGATGTCCTTTGCTGTGCTTGGGCTGGACGGTGGAAACGGCGTGCAAAGAGGGCTCAGCATTATGTTTGACACGCAATTCATGCCGAGCGCTTCCGTCAATTCAAAATGCTCTTGCGAGTTATTTACGATTGTCAGATCGTAAAGCTGAAAATTATCGGCGGCCTCGTAAAGAAAATGGTCTGAATCGTGGCACCACAAGATTTTCGGAACAGCGACTCGCTCAAGCCCCGATGGCACGACCCATTGCGGAGTAAGAGCAAAAAGTAGCTTTGGTTTATCGGCCAGTGGCAATGCTTCGATCAATTCATCGATCGTCTGACCCTCGGCGTCAAGCTCGTACGCGTTTGCAGGCAGTGGACTCGCAACGTGCTTTACGACAAATTGCCCGTAGCGCGCCGACGGCTCAAGAGCGCTCTTTTCATAGTCGGTCACAATCGGCAACATGGTGCCTGTGACAAAAATCGGGATTGTTGAGGCCGAAAGTAAGTCCTTTAGTTTGAGTGAGCGCTCGAATTCGTCGTCGCCTTCTTGTATGGCTTCGAGAAGGGAAAGCGCTTCCGTGCTGTGGCCAAGCAGCCATGCTGCGTACGCTCTGCACACTCGGCCCATAGACGTGAGCGTTTTTTGTTTCTCTAGGATCGCCGCGCCTTGCCTAACTAGGCCAGCCATGAGCAACGCGCTTCCATGGACTTCCGATCCTTTGTCCGCCAGCTGCGCTGCCAGCAGGAAATCGCCGGCGCGGAATGCGTCCTCCGCGCCCGCGTACCTTCGCCGGACTTCGTCCGGCGAAAAGCGGAAGCTGTACTGCGGATCAATCTTTTTATTGACTGGCATTGCTGATGCTTTCGTCTGAATAGCTGAGGACGTCAGAATAAGGGAAGTTGACGCGCCTGGACCGTGGTTCCTCGCATGAGTAGTACAATTTTGAAGTCGTCACCGTTGCTTTGCACGTCTTGATTGGTGAATTCCCGAGCGGTTGGATTGATCCAGTCGGGAAGCTGCAAACACCCTCTTGGCCGTTAGGGAGAAATTGTATTTAATGCAAAACGTCCGTGCACTCATCACGGGCATTACCGGAATGGTCGGCTCACACCTCGCCGACTTTCTGCTCGAACGTACCGACTGGGAAATCCTGGGGATGTGCCGCTGGCGCAGCCCGCTCGATAACGTCGAGCACCTGGTGCCGCGCGCGAACAAGAACGATCGCGTACGCTTTTTGTATGGCGATCTAAACGATTACGTGTCGATGCAGGGCGCTGTCGAGGAAGCGCGGCCGGACTATGTGTTTCACCTCGCCGCGCAAAGCTACCCGACGACCAGCTTCACCGCGCCGCTCGACACCTACGAGACCAACATCCTCGGTACCGCCAGGTTGCTCGAGGTGCTGCGCCGCTGCAAGGGCATCGACCCGGTGATCCACGTCTGCGCGTCATCGGAGGTCTACGGCCGCGTGCCGAAGGAAAAGGTGCCGATCGACGAGGACTGCAACTTCCACCCGGCCTCGCCGTACGCCATCTCGAAGGTCGGGACCGATCTCGTCGGCCGGTTTCACGCCGAAGCCTACGGCCAGAAGGTGATGACGACACGGATGTTCACGCACACCGGGCCGCGCCGCGGCGACGTCTTCGCCGAATCGACGTTTGCCAAGCAGATCGCGATGATCGAGGCGCGGCAGATTCCGCCGGTTCTCAAGGTCGGAAACCTGGATTCGCTGCGCACCTGGTCGGACGTGCGCGATGCGGTGCGCGCGTATTACATGCTGGTGACGATCAAGCCGCAGCCGGGCGCGTATTACAACATCGGCGGCAGCTTTTCCTGCACTGTGCGCAAGATGCTCGATCATCTGTTGTCGTTGTCGACCGTGAAGAACATCCGGATCGAGGTCGATCCTGCCCGGCTCCGGCCGATCGACGCGGATTTGCAAGTACCGGACACGCGGAAGTTTCAAGAGCATACGGGCTGGAAGCCCGAAATACCGTTCGAGAAGACGATGCGCGACTTGCTCGATTATTGGCGGGCGCGGATTGCCGCCGGCGGAAAGTTTCTGACGCGCTAGGCATGAAGCGCTACAACGACGCGTCGTTTCCTCCACACGGCGATTGGGACCCTCGGCTGACCGAGGTGAGATGTCCGAGTTTGAGCCCCGTGGAATTGCTTCATGAGAATGTGTGGTTCACGGTACGAAAACGCGGTAACTACTACACCGTTGAGTATCGTCAGCCGCAGGTGATCGTTCTGCCGATTGTGGACCAACGCGCGATAGTCATGGTTCGCGTGAAGCGTCCGGTCTTGGATGACGTTACTCTCGAGCTCCCGGCTGGCGGCTGCGACGGCAGCGAAGCGCCATTAAGCGCGGCTGCAAGGGAGTTCGCCGAGGAAACCGGCATCGCGGTGACCTCGAACCGGTTGACTGCGATGCCGCCGCTGGCGGTTTCGCCTAACAGGATGCCGAAACTGGTTTACGTGTTTCAGGTCGATCTGACCCAGGAGGAATTTGACAATCGCGGATCGCACGACGACGAAATCGAGAAGGTCGAGCTTGTGCCGCTTGCGGAAGCCGTGCGCATGATAGCAACGGGAAAGATCTATGTTGCGGTGCCAGTTGCAATAATCGGAACGTATCTCTTGAGCAAAGCGAAGACATGAAAGAACTCAATCTGGCGCTGTACAAAAAGCTCTATCTCATCCGCCGCGCGGAGCAGGCGATTCGCGAGCACTACGCGAGCGACGCCATGAAGACGCCGATGCACATGTCGACGGGCGGCGAGGCGATCGCGGCGGGCGTGTGCCACGCGCTCCGGCCCGCGGACGAGGTCATCGGAACTTATCGGAGCCACGGCATTTATCTCGCCAAGACCGGCGAGACCGATCAGTTCTTCGCCGAGATGTACGGCCGCGTCACCGGGATGGCGAAAGGAAAAGCCGGCTCCATGCACCTGACGGCGCACAAGTCCGGAATGATCTGCACCTCGGCGATCGTCGGCACCACGATCCCCGTCGCGGTCGGCGCCGCCTATGCCAACCGTCAACTGAACAAGGATCGGGTGGTCGCAGTGTTCTTCGGTGACGGCGCGCTCGACGAGGGCGTGTTCTGGGAAAGCCTGAACAGCGCCTGCGTGATGAAGCTTCCAGTTCTGTTCGTGTGCGAGGACAACGGCTTCGCGGTGCATGTGCCGAAAGAGCAGCGGCATGGCTACCGCTCGATCACCGATATCGTCTCCCGCTTCGATTGCGATGTGTTCACGTCGGAATCCACCGACGTCGAAGTCATTTACAAGTTGGCCGAGCAGGCGATCGGTGCCATGCGAGAGGGCAACCGGCCGTCGTTCCTCTACCTCAAGTACTACCGTTACCTCGAGCATGTCGGTGTCAATGAGGATTTCAACCAGGGCTACCGCGACCGCAAGGAGTTCGAACGCTGGCGTGCGATGGATCCGCTCGATCTGCAGCGCAAGAAGCTGGCGCGCTCGTGCTCGGAAGAAGAAATCGCCCGAGCCGAAGCCACCATCGACAAGCAGGTCACCGAGAGCATCAAGCGCGCCGAGCAGGCGCCCTTCCCGCCGCCGAAGGAGCTCTATGAGGACGTGCTGGCATGAGCAGGACGATCACTTACCGCGAGGCGCTCAACGAGGCGCTGGCTGAAGAGATGAGACGCGATCAGTCGGTGTTCGTCTACGGCATCGACGTCGGCGATCACAAACGCATCTTCAACAGTACCAAGGGGTTGGTCGAAGAATTCGGGCCTGCGCGCTGCTTTAGCACGCCGCTCGCTGAAGATGCCATGACAGGGTTCGGCCTCGGCGCGGCGATCAACGGCATGCGGCCGGTTCATGTGCACATGCGGATGGATTTTCTTTTGCTCGGCATGAACCAGCTCGTGAACATGATCGCGACGCACTGCTACGGGTCGGGCGGGACGATGAAAGTGCCGATGGTGATCCGCGCCATCATCGGACGCGGATGGGGCCAGTCGTACCAGCATAGCAAAGCACTACATTCCTGGTTCGCTCACGTCCCGGGCCTCAAGGTGGTAATGCCGGCGACGCCGCGCGATGCCAAAGGCATGCTGATCGCCGCAATTCGCGACGACAATCCGGTGGTGTTCATCGAGCATCGCTGGCTATACGACGCCGTTGGTGAGGTGCCCGAGGATGCGAGCTCGATTGGCCTCGACGGTGCGCGCGTTCTGCGCCAAGGAAAGGATGTCACCGTCGTCGCCACCTCGTGGATGAACGTCGAGGCGGTCAGGGCGGCGCAGATTCTCGAGAAGCGCGGCGTCAGCCTGGAGGTGATCGATGCTCGCTCGATCGCGCCTTTCGACAGCCGGACGATCATCGACTCCGTCCGCAAGACCGGACGCTGCATCGTCGCGGACAACGATTGGGTGCATTGCGGATTCAGCGCAGAGATTGCGGCGACGGTTTACCAGGCGTGCCTGCGGCAGCTCAAGGCGCCGATCGACCGCATCGGTTATGCGCCGACCCCCTGCCCATGCACGCGGCCGCTGGAGAACGAGTTTTATCCGAACGCGGTCGACATAATCCGCGCGGTCGAAGCGCAGCTGAAGATGAGCGAGACCGACCTCTCCGGCGAGGACTTCTACAGCTACGAGAACAAGTTCAAGGGGCCTTTCTAGAGCAATGCAGGTGACGGCCGGAGATTTCGCCGAGATTTTCGGTATCGCGGAAAGCGCCCTCCCCGTCGCTTGCCGCAGGATCGCGCAGATGAGCGACTTGCGATACGACGTGCCGTCGGACGCCGCGCACAACGAAATCGTACGGGGCGTCGTTCAGCATATCGACTCCGACAAGCCGACCCAAGTCGGACCGCAGCGCGCGGACATCTGGGAGGCATGCTGGTCGGACAATCTGCAGAATTTCGTCCGCGCAGGATACGACCCGGACAAACTCGTTCCTGAGTTCGTGCGCCCGGGCCAGCCGGTAAGACTCAAGCGCCGCTACGTGGTGCCGCGCAGTCCGCGCTTCGAGCTCGACTTCTTCCGCGTATGCCGCGCATTCCTGTTTGATCGCTACTTCTACAGCGTAGGCAAGGTGTTCGAATTCGGGTGCGGGAGCGGCTTCAATCTCGTGGCCCTGGCGGAGCAGCTGCCGGGGAAGAGCCTTTACGGGTTGGACTGGTCCAAGTCGTCGTATGAGATGGTGAGCATGTTCCGCGACAAGCTGGGCATCGACGTCAGGGGACTCCACTTCGATTTCTTCAACCCGGACAGCGGACCCGAGCTGGGGCCGGATGCCGGAGTGCTCACCATGTGTGCGCTCGAGCAGGTGGGGCCGCGGCACGGCCCGTTCGTCGACTATCTCTTGGACAAGAAGCCTGCCGTATGCGTGAACATGGAGCCGATGATCGAGCTCTATGAGCAAAGCGATCCGCTCGACGATCTCGCCATCGACTACCACAGGAAACGCGGCTACCTCGAAGGCTTCCTGACGCGGCTGCGCGAGCTGCAGTCTGCCGGGCGCATACGGATTCTCGAGACACGCCGTTTCGATTTCGGCAGCCTGTACCACGAGTGCTACTCGTTTGTGGCATGGAGGCCGCTCTAGCATGTACAAGGACGCAAAGGTCCTGGTGACCGGCGGCGCCGGGTTCGTGGGCGCCAATTTGATCGAGCGCCTGCTGCAGCTCGGTGCGACGGTGAGTGCGACCCTGCACGAGCGCGAGCCCGTGATCAAGGACGCGCGGATCCGCTACATCGATGGCGACCTGCGCCTCGCTGGCGATTGCGCCCGCGCAGTCGAAGGCGCCGAGTACGTCTTCATGTGCGCGGCGAATACGTCCGGAGCCGCCGTGATGGCAACGACGCCTCTGGCGCACCTTACTCCCAATGTCCAGATGAACCTGCTTATGCTGGAGGCGGCCTACGCCGCCGGAGTGAAGAAGTTCCTGTTTATCAGCAGCAATACCGTCTATCCGGTCACCGACTACCCGGTGCGGGAGACTGACGTCACCAATGAGTTTTTCGAAAAGTACTTCATCGTGGCGTGGATGAAGCGATTCAGCGAGCTCGCATGCGAGATGTACTCGACGAAGATATCCCGGCCCATGAAGACGGTGGTCGTTAGGCCGGCTAACATCTACGGCGAATACGACGATTTCGAATGGCAGACTTCGCACGTCATCCCGGCGCTGATCAGAAAGGTGGTGGAGCGCCACGATCCGGTGGAAGTGTGGGGCGACGGCAACGACCTCAAGGAGTTCATCTACGTGAAGGATTGCGTCGAAGGACTGCTTCTCGCCATGCAGCGCCTTGAGAGCTTCGAGCCGGTCAACATCGCCGCAGGCAGGCCGTGCACTGTGCGTGAGGTGCTGCGCATGCTGTTGGCGATCGATGGCTATGAGGACGCAAAAGTCGTATTCGATGCATCCAAGCCCACCATGATCCCGAAGCGCTTAATCGATCCCTCCAAGGCAGAGCGAGTGCTAGGCTTCAAGGCGCGCACCGGGATGGAAGAAGGGCTGGCCCGCACCGTGGCGTGGTACCGTTCGATGCTGCGTTGAGTGCCGGACAGGTTCCGTGATCTGCGAATACGCGATTCATCTCTCCCGTTCGAGGCGGCGGTGATCAAACACGAAGTGCTACGGAGCTTTTCCTCGTGCAACGTTCTCGTGACCGGCGGTACCGGTCTCATCGGACACGAAATTGTCGACATGCTGGTCGACGCGGGCGCAAACGTCAAAGTGGTTTCGCTCGACAAGATGCATCCGAATCCACGGGCGGCGTATGTGTTCGGCGATCTGTGCGATTTCGGCCTGTGCAGGGAACTCACGCAAGACATGGATTTCGTATTTCACGTGGCGGGGATCAAGGGGTCGATCGAGGTCACCAAGGCCAAGCCGGCGAGCTTCTTTGTCCCGCTCCTCATGTTCAATACGAACGTCCTCGAAGCGTGCCGGCTGAACGCAGTTCGCAAAGCCGTCTACACCAGCTCCATAGGGGCTTATGCAAGCGCCGAGGTATTCCGCGAGAGCGAGAACAGCGAAGGGCCGCCGATGGACATGTTCCCGGGCTGGGCGAAGCGCATGGCGGAGATGCAGATCAAGGCCTACCAGATCCAGCATGGTCTCGAAAATTTCGCCATCGTCAGGCCCTGCAATGTCTATGGCCCTGGCGACAACTTCGATCCGGCCAACGCGATGGTGATCCCCACGCTGATGCAGCGCATCCAGCGCAAGGAAGACCCCGTGGTGGTGTGGGGCGACGGCTCGGCCGTGCGCGATTTCGCGTACAGCCGGGACGTCGCGGAAGGAACCATCCTCGCGCTCCACCACGGCACCCGCGGCGGCTTCGTGAATCTCGGCAGTGGCCGCGGCTATACCATACGCGAGCTCGTCGAGACCCTAAGGCATTTCCTCGAGTTTCGCTACGAGTTCGACGCCAGCAAGCCCGCGGGTTTTCCGAAGCGCGTCATGGACATAACGCTGGCGCGAAAACTGATCGACTACAATCCGACCACGCCGCTGCTCGATGGACTGAAAAAAACCTGGGAGTGGTTCGTAGCCAACCGGGACGAATACTTGGAAAAGAAAAACTACTTCGCAGAGAAGGCCTAGGTCGATGCAGGTCGAAAAGACAGGGCTCGACGGTGTACTGTTGGTCAAACCAGATGTCTTCGAGGATTTTCGCGGCCAGTACGTGGAAACCTACAACGAAGAGACCTATTCAAGGAACGGCATCACCGCGAAATTCCTCCAGGACGATATCTCGGTATCCTCGCGCCATGTCCTCAGGGGGATTCACGGCGACGCCCAGACCTGGAAGCTAGTCTCCTGCTTGTACGGGAAGTTCTATCTGGTGGTGGTGAACTGCGACAAGGCGTCGAAGGGCTTCGGCAAATGGGAAGCCTTCGTGCTGTCGGAGGTCAACCGGCACCAGGTGCTCATCCCGCCCAAGCATGGCAACGGTCACGTCGTGCTGAGCGAGCAGGCGATCTTCCATTACAAGCAGAGCAGTTACTACAACCCCGCCGGCCAGTTCACGTACAAGTGGGACGACCCGGAGCTGAAGATCTGGTGGCCAGTGAGGCATCCGATACTCTCGCAGCGCGATGAGCTGGGCCGTTTCGTCGAGTAGGGCCGCAGGATGATCATCAGCCGGACCCCCTTTCGGGTCTCGTTCTTCGGCGGCGGGACCGATTATCCATCCTGGTACCGCGAGAACCGCGGCGCCGTGATCAGCACAACCATCAACAAGTACTGCTACATTACCTGTCGCTACCTGCCGCCGTTCCACGACTTCAAGTTCCTGGTGCGCTACTTCAAGCGCGAGGAAACGCAGAGCGTCGCCGAGATCGTCCACCCGTCGGTGCGCGAATGCCTGCGCGCCATGGGAATCGAGCAGGGCGTCGACATCGTTCACCACGGCGACCTCCCGGCGCGCTCCGGGCTGGGCTCGAGCTCGACCTTCACCGTGGGGCTGCTTCATGCGCTCTACGCGCTCAAGCACGAGATGCCGAGCAAGCGGCAGCTCGCGATCAGCGCGATCCGTATCGAGCAGGACCGCATCGGCGAGCACGTCGGCTCCCAGGATCAGACAGCGGCCGCCTTCGGAGGCCTGAACCGCATCGACTTCGGCGGCGTGCAGGAGATCGCCGTGACCCCGCTCATCCTGCCGCCGCAGCGGCTGGAAGACCTGCAGCGGCATCTAATGTTCTTCTTTACCGGTCTCTCGCGCACGGCGAACCAGATCGCAGAAGAGCAGGTTTCGCGCACGGCTCAGAACCGCGCCGGGCTCGACGAAATGCTGCGGCTCGTGGACCAGGCGCAGGCCGCACTGGGTACTGACAAAGGCCTCGACGAATTCGGCCGCCTCCTTCACAAGCAATGGATGATCAAGCGCGGTATGTCGTCGAAGATCACCACCTCCGCCATCGACGACATGTACGAAGCCGGCAGGAAGGCGGGCGCTCTCGGCGGCAAGCTGCTCGGCGCCGGCGGCGGCGGATTCCTGATGCTCTATGTGCCGCCCGAGCGGCAGGAGTCCGTGCGCGCGACCCTCGGCAAGCTGCTGCACGTCCCGTGCCGCTTCGAATTTCTCGGCAGCCAGATCATCTACTTCGCGCACGAAGACGAGCCGCCGGGGCGGCCGTGACCCTGATCCGGCGGCTGGGCCGGGCAGCGAATGTGACGCTGCGCAGATTCGGCTACCAGGTCATTGCGAGCGCTGCGAAACCGGAGGGACGCGGCGGCGCGCCTGCGCCGCTCCCGAGTGGGGCCGCAGACTACCTGCGCCCGGACCATCCCCGGCTGCTGGAGCTCGAGCGCGCTTATGCGCGGTTCGATTCCCGCGCCACCACGCCGTTGCTCTGGAAGCGTCAACACGTATCGGGCTACGACCTGCGTTACTTCCGCGGCGACAACGCGTATGTCTGGCAGATCCGCGACGGCGCCTCGGAGATCAACTACGTGCTGACCGCGTACTACGTGAAGACCATCGACGCGCTCGGCCTGCTGGACAAGCTGCAGGAGGACGAGCTCCTCGGAGTGCACGCGTTCACGGTGGACGGAAGAATAGTCAGTCGCGACCTGCTCGACTCGATCGTCGAGATCAATTTCCTGCAACGTCAGCTCGCCATTTCCTCGCGCCAGGGCTTCACCGTTCTCGACGTCGGCGCGGGCTACGGCAGGCTCGCGCACCGCATGGTGTCGGCCTTTCCCGGGATCGGCCCATACTTCTGCGCCGATGCGGTGGCGGCGTCGACATTTCTTTGCGACTACTACTTGGGCTTCCGCGGCGTCGCGGACCGGGCGCGCGCGATACCGCTCGATCGGCTCGAAGAGACTCTGGCCGGCCGCAGGATCGATCTCGCGATCAACGTCCACAGCTTTTCGGAGTGCACGCGCGACGCCGTCGAATGGTGGCTTGAGCTGTTGCGCCGGCATGAAGTTGGACATTTATTCGTGGTCCCGAACCCGATCGATCACGGCGGCGAAAGACTCCTGACCAACGAGGGCGTAGACATGCTTCCGCTCATCGAGCGGTATTACCGTCTGTTGGCGAAATCCCCAAAGTACGCCGACCCGGCGCTGCAGCGCCACGGTATCCAGCACACCTGGCACTACCTCTTCGAGGCAAAATGCTGAGCAGCGTGAAGACTCTCGTCGCCGGCGCTTCGGGATTGGTCGGAAGCAATTTGCTCGCGCGTCTCCTTGCCGATGGCGCGAGGGTCAGGGCGACGCTGCATCGCAAGGCACCGGTAATCGAGGACCAGAGGATCGATTACGTCCGATGCGATCTCACCCGGGCCGAGGACTGCAGGCGCGCAGTCGCTGGAATGCAATACGTCTATTTGTGCGCCGCGAGCACGTCCGGGGCAGCGGCGATCAACGCGACGCCGATGAGCCATGTGACGCCGAATGTCCTCATCAATTCGCTCATGCTCGAGGCGGCATATGACGCGGAAGTGGAGAAATTCCTTTGGCTCGGCAGCACGGTTGCATATCCAGTATCGGACAAACCGATGCGGGAAGAGCAGCTAATGGAGGGCGAGCCGTACGAGAAATATTTTTATGCCGGCTGGGCGAAGCGCTTCACCGAGATCCTGTGCAGAATGTATGGAGAAAAGCTGCCGAAGAAGATGACCACGATCGTTCTCAGGCCCACGAACATCTATGGACCGCACGACGACTTCGAGTTCGCCACGTCGCACGTCATTCCCGCGCTGATCCGCAAGTGCGTCGAGCGCTGGAATCCGCTCGAGGTCTGGGGAAACGGCAGCGAGGTGCGCGACGTCATCTATGTTGATGACATGGTGGAGGCAATGCTCCTCGCCACGCAGAGGATTTCGTCCTATACCGCGATCAATATCGGTCTGGGGAAGGGCTACTCCGTCAAGGAGATCCTGCGCGACATCCTTGAGATCGACGGCTATCGCGATGCGAGCGTCCGGTTCGACCCGTCGAAGCCGACCACGATCCCGCTGCGGTTGATCGACACGCACAAGGCGGAATCGCTGCTCGGGTTTCGCGCAAAAGTGGGATTGCACGAAGGGCTAAAGAGGACGATTGATTGGTATCGCGAGAACAGAAAAACCCCGCGCCTGCGGTAGGCCTGCTGGACGCATTGATCCTTTGCGGCGGGCTCGGCACACGCCTGAAGCCGGTCGTCTCGGATCGGCCGAAAGGTCTCGCCACCGTTTCGGGGCGGCCGTTTCTGGACCTTCTGACTGGCGAGCTCGTTGGCGAGGGATTTCGCAGGCTGATTCTGTGCGTCGGGTACGGCAGCGACCAGATCATCGACCACTTCCGCGGCAGAACCGAGGCGCAATTCGTCTTCTCGGTGGAGCATCGACCGCTGGGGACGGGGGGAGCGGTGCGGCTTGCTTTGCCGTATGTCAGGAGCGCTTCACTCGTGGTCGTGAACGGCGACTCGTTCTGCCGCGTTCGCTACGCAGATCTGCTCGCGTCTCATCAGCGCAAAGCGGCGCTCGCCACGGTGGTCGTTACGCCGGCGAGCGAACGCGTCGACGTCGGCGCCGTGGAGCTTGCCGCCGACCAGCGCGTCCTGAGGTTCACCGAGAAGGCTGCGGAAATCGATACCGCAAGGGCGTTGGTGAACGCGGGGATCTACGTAATCGAACCTCGCTTGATCGAATCAGCACCACTAAACGTGCCGTGCTCGCTCGAGCGTGACATGCTCCCGCGCGCGATCGACAAAGGGAGTTGCTACGGATTCCGGGTCGACGGCCCGCTCGTGGATATCGGCACGCCGGAACGCTACCAGGCGGCGCAAAGCCTGCCGCGATAAGCGTTGCTGCAATGGTTCCCGTCTCCGTCATCATCCCCTGCTTTCGGTGCGCGAAGACAATCTCCGCGGCGATCGAGTCGGTTCGTAAACAGACTGCGGAGGCGCTGGAAGTCATCGCCGTCGACGACGCCAGCGACGACGATACGCCGCGAGAGCTAACGGAGCTGGTACGCAGATACGGTGAAAAATGGTTGAAGGTGATCCGTCTGACGCGCAACGTGGGACCCGCGAGCGCGCGAAACGCAGGATGGAACGCGGCGATGGGAGATTTCGTCGCGTTTCTCGACGCCGACGATACCTGGCATCCGCGCAAGCTCGAGATTCAATACAGCATCATGCGAGACGATCCGACTATCGCGCTTTCCGGGCACCGTCGCGTACTCGGTGAAGGCGCGCAGGTCTTGACATCCGCACGTCCCGCGATCGCCGAGATCAAGCCCCAATCCCTGCTTTGGAGAAATCCTTTCAGCCCGCCGTCGGTGATGCTAAAGCGGGAGCTGCGCGGCAGATTTCCGGACGGACAGCGGCATATGGAGGACCACAGGGCCTGGCTTCAATTCGCGTTTTCCGGGCACCGCATCGTCATGATCGACCTCCCGCTGGCAGCTCGGCACAAGCCGACTTATGGCGCCTCGGGCCAGAGTGCGGATTTGATCGCGATGGAACGCGCCGAGCTGGAAAACTACCGCCAGCTGTGGCGCGAGAGACGCATCAACGGCCTGCTTCTCGGCGTGCTGTGGATTTGGTCCCTGACGAAGTTCGCGCGGCGGCTCGTCCTGGTTGCGCTGCGCAGAATTAGCCGCCTCGCGTAAGGAAACGGACGATGCTCGCGATGTGGTGTCCGGCGAGCCGGATATCGCGATGGCTCGCCCGTCTTGCATCGTGTACCACCTCGGCCAGAGGGTTATAGACAACCTTCATTCCCGAGCGCGTCAGGCGCCGGCAGAGGTCTACGTCCTCGTAATACAGAAAGTAGTCTTCGTCGAAACCGCCGACGGCACGATAGATATCCGCGCGAAATAACATAAACATGCCGGCGATCCAGTCAACGGCGATGGGGCCACGGTCGGTTGCGTAGTCTGGGCCCGTGGCTCCACCCCAAAGCTTGCCGAGGAGAGATGAAGCGGTTGGAAATCGTCTCGCGCTATCCTCGACGCTGCCAGAGGGATTGCGGACCAGCGGTCCGACGACACCGACCGCCTGATCGCAAAGCGTCTCGATCAGGCAGGTGAAAGGATTCGCGCGAAGCCGGAGGTCTGGATTCGCAACACAAAAAAAAGGCGTTTGGCACTTGGCGAACGCGGCGTTGTGGTTGGCGCCGAATCCTTTCGGCCGTGCATTGCTGATCACCTCGACGGCGCCGGGCATGCGGCTGGCGAGGAGTGGCTCCGGATCATCTGTATTCAACGTGACGAGAACAGTTGCGCGACCTGCGCAGAAACGACCAATGTCCTCGAGAAGCTGATTGAGCAGCCGGTTGTGGCGATGGCTGACAACCGAAAGCGTAATGTCGCGGCCGGTCATTTGCGGTGATATCGATCCTCGAAGCGAACAATGTCATCCTCGCCGAGGTAAGCGCCGGACTGTACTTCGATGAGGTACAGCGGCTGGTCGGTAGTATTCTCAAGCCGGTGCTTCGCGCCGAGCGGGATGAAAGTCGATTCGTTTTCGCGCACTTCGTAAACTGCATCGTCGCGTGTCACGCGCGCCCGGCCGGACACGACGACCCAGTGCTCCGCGCGCTTGTGATGCATCTGAAGCGAAAGCGCCTCGCCCGGCTTCACCATGATGCGCTTGACCTGGAAGCGCTTTCCCGCGTCGATCGATTCGTAGTAGCCCCACGGCCGGTACACGCGCGTATGGGAGACGTGTTCGGAGCGAGCAGCCTTGTCGAGCTTCGCCACGATGTCCTTGACTTCCTCCGCGCGCGCGCGCTCCGCGACGAGCACCGCATCGTCGGTCTCGATGATGATCAGGTCCCTGGCGCCGAGCGCCACGACGAGCCGGCTGTCGCCCCGGATATAGCAGCCGGACGTATCCGCCAGATTCACGTCGCCGCGCGTTACATTTTGCGCTGCGTCCTTCTCGCCAATGTCCCACAGCGCGGACCACGAGCCGACGTCGCTCCAGCCTATGTCCGCGCGTACGACTGCGCCGCGCGAGGTCTTCTCCATCACCGCATAGTCGACCGACTCGGCGGGGCAGGCATTGAAGGCGGCGGCATCCAGCCGCAGGAAGTCGAGGTCGCGTGCCGCCGCCTTCAGCGCTTTCTCGGCGCCTTCGAGAATGTCGCGGCGAAAGCTGGCGAGCTCCTCGAGATAGCGCCGCGCGGAGAACACGAACATGCCGCTGTTCCACAGGAATCGGCCGGAGTCCAGGTATTCCTTAGCTTTCTGCAGATTCGGCTTCTCCACGAAGCGGCGGATGCGAAAACCCTGTGTCTCGCTGGGAAGCGGTTCGCCGAGCTCGATGTAGCCGTACCCCGTGTGCGGCTGCGTCGGCCGGATGCCGAAAGTCGCCAGGAAACCTTGGCCGGCGATTCGCGTCGCAGTGAGCACTGCGTCGCGAAAGGCAGCAGGGTCGCCGATGGCGTGATCGGAAGGCAGGACAAGCAGCACGGCGCCGGGATCGTCCTGCCGCACCTGCAATGCCGCAACTGCGACCGCCGGCGCGGTGTTGCGACCGGCCGGCTCGAGGATTTGCACCGCAGGCCGAACGCCGAGCTCGTTGAGCTGCTCCGCCACGAGAAAGCGGTGCTCGTTATTGCTGATGACGGTTGGCTGCCCGGCGCCGGGCAGCTCCGCGATCCTGAGGATCGTGTCCTGCAGCATCGTGCGATTCGTGACTAACGGCAGGAACTGCTTCGGCAGCAGTCTTCGCGAAAGCGGCCAAAGACGCGTTCCTGTGCCGCCGCAAAGAATGACGGGATGAAGTCTCGGCATGAGCCGCATCGTACCTCAGGGTCCTGCGCGGGCCGCAGGCCTGCGCGCCAACGCGAATAGAACGCCGAGCACGCCCCAGTAGAGCAACGCGTTCTGGCGTACCCAAAGCGTGTCGGTCATGTTGCGGATCACCATGCCGGCGACGACACCGATCACCGTCAAGCCGCATGCGACACTCAAATCATCCGGGGCTTGCGCCATGCGCCAGCCTTCCCGCACGATGGCGCCGAGGAGGAGAAGAAGCAGGAGCAGGCCCGGAATCCCGGCCTGGAGGACGGTATCGAGAAACAGGTTGTGAGCGTGCCACAGCAAGCCCTGCTTCTGGTCGTCGCTTAGCGACTGGCGGAGTAAGCCGCGGCCAAAGCCGTAGCCAGTCAGTGGACGCGCCGTGATGTGCTCGAGCACTTCAGGCCAGAGCGTAAAGCGCGGGTCCTTGGCGAGCACGGCGGCGGGGTCAGCCGCCTCGCGCTCCGCCTGGATACGGAATGTCACGAGTGCAGTGCTGGCGATGAGGCAAACCGCGAGCACGGCGCCCATCGCTTTGGCGCGTGGACCGAGTGCGGTTCGTCCTCGCACGGCAAGCAGCGCGCCGAGGAGAAGCAGCTGTCCGGCGAACCCGAACCAGATGGTGCGATTGAGCGTGGTGTAGGCGCCAATTAGCAAGAGTGCTGCGAACCCCAAACTCAAGAGCTCGACGCGCGTCCAGCCCGTGCGGCGCCCATACCACCCCGCCATCAGCACGCAGGGCATCATTGTCAGCAGGGCGCTCGAGAGGTTTTGCGGGCCGCCGTGCCATCCCTCGCTGTAACGTTCGAGACCCTGCGGGTAGTAGTACAGCGCGACCAGGCAGACGAGAACGGTTGCTGTGGCGACGACGGGCAGGATGACCCGCGCGGCGTTGCGCGTCTGGGCGCCAACGTAGCAGACCCAGAAGGCAAGCGCCGCGTAGCCGATTTCGTTCCGGAATTCCTTCAGCGATCGCTCCGGCTCCAATGACCATGTGAGCGAGAGCCCCGCCCAGGCTGCCCAAAGGGCGAACGGGATCCAGACTGGCGGCAGGATGCGGATTGACGCCCGGTCTTTGGCGATTGCCGCGATTACCAGCCCCAGGGAAAGGAGAAGCAGGAGAAGCCGCAACGCCACCGTGTGTGAAAACAATACCGCTGAAATAAAGAACGCGATCGTCCACGCCGAGAGAGACAGCGGCTTCATGGGCTCTTTCGCGCCTGCACGTCCTCATATGCCGCGAGGATGGAATCGACCATGCGATCGTACGAGTGCTGCGCGCGAACATGTTGCATGCCCTGCGCGGCGATGCGTTCGCGTGCCGGCGCGTCATTCAGGTAAAAGCGCAGTTTTTTTCTGAAGTTGTCGAAATCGGAGAACGTCTCGACGTGCAGCCCCGGCGTTACGGCAAGATCTGTCTCGGCGGAATGGTCCGTAAGCAGCAGACTTCCCGTGGCAGGAACCTCGAACAAGCGCATAGTCATGCCGCTGCGGCTGGTACCCGCATTGGCGCCCCAGTTGGTGACATTAACGACGATCTTCGTCCTGTTGTAGAGCCGCACCAGCGGCTCGCCGCCGATGTACCTGCCCTTCACGATGCGCCTGAAGCGCCGGTCCCTGAATGTCTTCTGGGTCCACTTCGGTCCGTAGACTGCACCGTTTTCGGACACGTCGAGCGCGGCCTCAATGAAGCGCTGGCGTTTCTCCGACCACAATCCGACGAAGCAAAAATCGGTGTCCTTTGCGACATCCGCCATCGGCCGAAACACCGACGCATCGACGGCATGTGGAAGATAGCTCGTATGGCCGTAGCCTGCGCGACGCGCCGCTTCGACGCTGGAGGAATTAATGAAGAAGTAGCGGTCGAACTGCGTGACTTCACTCAGCGCTTCATCGACCCGCTCGTCCGCCTCGACCCACCAGGCGAATTTCGTCCGCGCCCCCTCCACGGCCCAAGAGCGGAAGCCAAGTCCCCGGATAAGGAAGACCAGCTCTGGATTGTAAGCGGCGATCGCCGAGCGAAGCTGGGTGCTGCGGAAATTCATATGCGATAAAGGATGGTCTTCGAAAAAATTCCTCGACTTCGGGAGGACCCTGAAGTTGTGGGCCAGCTTGTTGAGACGGTGGATCACGAACCGGTCGAACCACGTATTGTCGTCAGCAAACACCGCCTTCACCTCGATACCGCGCCGTGCGAAGGCCGCTTTCAGGTAATCGATGATCGGCGGTCTTGAGGTGTACGCGACGAGAACGCGTCGAGGCATTCGTTCAATCCCAAATGGCAGCCGGAACAGCCCGCTCATTGCCGCCAAATGCCAAGAAGGAACTTCGCCAGTCTGTGACGTGATCGACCAGCTTTGATTCCGCAAATGCCCATCAGAAAATTGAGTTTCATAATGTCTTCTGTCTGCCCTCGATGTCTCAATAGCTTTGGCTCGCCCCTTACTCGCCCATTGAAGAAATCTTTCTTCACGTGAAGGATTCGATTGGGATACCGCACGGCGTATTTAGCATCCTTGATAAACACCGCTACAAAGTCGTTCCAGATGTCTCCCCACTGAGCTGAAACAAACGATTCCAGCAAATCCGCATTGAATCCGCATCGATTCGCCCACTTAACTAACGCCTGGCCGCTGTCCGGGTAAAACCGCCAGCAATCAACCGGGTATTGGTGAAACTCGCCATTGGAGGGAGCGTTCAGGTAGAAAAGGCCTTGTGGTTTGAGAACGCGCATGATGTCCGTGAAAAGCAACCAGAACATGTCGCTATGTTCAAACACGCTGGAGCTCAAAACGATATCAACCGATGCATCCTCGAACGGCAGCTCGTATGGATTGCTGAGCACAATATCTACGCCTTTGCCGTCCACAAAGTCCACGCCAACGTATTCCACCTGCTCCGGGCACAACTGGCGAAGCGAACCGTTAACGTCCTGTGATCCGATCTCAACCACCTTTAGTTCTCGTGCGACCTTGTCGACATAGGTTTTGAAGAAGAGATCTGCATTGGTAATCGCAGTTGGGTGCATAAGAGGTGTCCTTGACTTACGGTTTCCAGCCAACGAAATAAGTCCCTGTGATTTCACTTCGGGTGCCCGCGTCTATGTTCGCCGTGCTCTACGCTGCTAATGGTATATAAAGCGTCGCGATGCGCGAAACGTCGAGAAACCGCGTACTGATCAGCTACTTCTTCGGCGCTGACATGATCCCGCTCGGGGTGTCGTGCGCCAACGCCTTTCGCGACCTGGGTTACGACGTCTGCCGTTTCAACAGCCAGGTGGAGAGCAGGTGGGAACAGGCGCTTCTCAAGCCAATGAACCGCCTGGCACGCGGGCTGGGCTACCAGACGGAGATCGGCAAAACGCTGCCGATAGCGAAGATAAATTTCAAGAGGCAGATGATAAAAAAGGCTGCCGCCGAGTTCCGGCCGAAATGGGTGTTTGTCATTCGCGCCCATGAGTTCGTCGATGCTGAGCTGGTCCATGAGCTGAAGCAGCAGTACGGCGTCGAGAAGGTGTTCGCGTGGCGTGTCGACGGTCCGCTGGACTCTCCCGATCTGCTCGACGATGCCAGGATCTACGACTGCTATTTCTGCAGTCACCGGCATGGGTATGACCCGCAATCGGATAAAATCCGCTACCTGCCCGTGTATGGGATGGATTTTTCCTTTTACCGCAACCTCTTTGCAGGCTTACCCAGACAATACCGCCACGAGGTGGTGCTAGTTGGCGGGCATAACGCGCGGCGCGAGCACTTCGTAAGCCGGCTGCTCGATCTGCCGCTCGAAATCTACGGAAAATGGGGCAGGCAGGCCCGGTTCAACTTCGCGCTGAGAAAGCACGTCAAGGCGAAGGGCGTATGGGGCGAAACGCTGCTGCGAGTCTATAACACATCGAAAATAGTCCTGAACATCACCAACTGGGATCCCGCGCGCTATATCGCGCTCAACCAGCGGGCATTCGATGTACCGGCCACCGGCGCCTTCCTGTTGACGGATTACTCTCCCGAGCTGGAGGAGCACTACCGGATCGGCGAGGAGATCGTCTGCTATAGCGACGTCGATGAACTGAAGGACAAGGCGCGCTACTTTCTCGCCCACGACGCGCAACGCACGGCGATTGCCCGCAAAGGCTATGAAAAGGCGCTGACGCTGCCGACGATCGGCGACCGGGTTCGCAAAATCATCGAGCAGGTCAATGCGACTTAGCGAATGTGCGGCCTCGCGGGCTATCTGAGCCCTACCGCCTTTCCGGAGGGTGTGCTGGTCCGCATGACCACGCGACTCGGCCATCGCGGCCCGGATGCCGAAGGCTACTATCGCGACGGGCCGGTGGCGCTCGGTCACCGCCGGCTGTCGGTGCTCGACATCGAGGGAAGTCCGCAGCCCATGAGCACGCCTGACGGCGGGCTGACCTGCATCTTCAACGGCGAGATCTACAACTTCGCCGCGATCCGGGAACAGCTCGCCGCACGAGGTCACGTTTTTCATACGCGCGGCGACACCGAGGTGCTGCTCTACGCCTATCGCGAATACGGCACCGCCATGCTCGATCACCTGCAGGGCATGTTCACGTTCGCCTTATGGGACCGCGCCGCACGCCGGCTTTTCCTCGCGCGCGATCACCTTGGCGTGAAGCCCCTCTATTATTATTGGGACGGCACAACGCTCGTGTTCGGCTCCGAGCTGAAGGCGGTGATCGAGCATCCGGCGGTATCGCGCGAGCCGGATCTCAACGCCCTCGGGCTCTACCTGGAATGCCAATACATACCTTCTCCCGAATCGGTCTATCGCCAGGTACGCAAGCTCGAGGCCGGCCACGCGCTGTTGATCGAAAGCGGCAAGCTCTCCGCCTGGTGTTATTGGCGTCCCGACTATTCCGATAAATTCCGCTTCGACGAAGCCGAGGCGCTGGCGAGGCTCGAGGCAGAGCTGCGGCGTTCCGTGGAAAGCATGCTCGTCTCGGACGTGCCGCTGGGCAGCTTTCTCTCCGGTGGAGTCGATTCGAGCCTGGTCAGCGCGCTGATGGTGGACATCGCGGGCCGGCCCATCGATACCTTCACTTTGGGCTTTCACGGCGAGACGGCCGAAAGCGAGCACGACCATGCCGAGGTCGTTTCGCGTCATATCCGCAGCACGAACCACGTGCTGATGCTGCGGGAGTCGGACCTGCTTTCGGCTTTCCACCATTGGGTCGAGGCGTTCGACGAGCCGTTCGGCGACCCCGCTGCCCTGCCGACGATGTTTCTGGCCAAGCTCACGCGCCAGCATGTGACCGTCGTATTGACCGGCGAGGGCGCCGACGAGGTTTTTTCCGGCTATACCAATTACCGCAAGCGGGTGAGGGAAGAGCGGATCAGCGCGCTTCTGGGCGCGCGTTATTCGCCGTTGCGCTATCTGGTGGGCTTGCTGCCTGCCCGGGCGCGCAAGGACCGGCTGCTCAAGGCGATCGGCGAGCCGCTGGCGCGCCGCTATATCACCATTCCCCGGGTGTTCGATTCCGCGTTGCGTCCGGAGCTGTTCTCGGAGCGCTTTCTGGCCGCGCAGCGGACCGACATGGCCGACTACGCCGAGCGTTTTTTCGAGGAATGCAATTCCCGCCACTACATCGACAAGCTGATGTATGTCGATGCGCGCCTGTGGCTGCCGGACGACCTGCTGACCAAGGTTGACCGCGCCACGATGGCCTATTCACTGGAGGCGCGGGTGCCGTATCTCGATCACCGGTTTTTCGAGTTCTGCGCGCGTCTCGATCCCGCGCTCAAGCAGCACGGCCGCACCGGCAAGTATCTGCTGAAAAAGCTGGCGGAAAAGTTTCTGCCGCCGCAAATCGTGCACCGGTCCAAGCAGGGATTCATGCCACCGCTCGCGGAGTGGTTCATGGGGCTGCTCAAGGACGAGACGCGCGCGGCGCTGTCGCCGCAAGGGCTCGGCAAGCGGGGACTGCTCAGGACGAGCGCGCTGCAGGAGCTGGTGCAGCAGCATTACGCCGGGCGACGAAGCCATGCAGGACGGCTGTGGGCGCTATTGATGCTCGAAAAGTGGTTTCAGCGCTACGCTCCGGATTTCGAGCTCTAGCATGTGCGGAATCGGTGGTTTCTTCGCGCTGCGTTCCGTCTCGCCGCAAGTAGCGTCGGCGATGCAGCAAGCGCTGCGGCCGCGAGGCCCCGATGCCGAGCACGCGGTGGGCTGGGACGCCGGCCTTGCGCCCGCGCAGGGCGCCTGGCACAACGCGCTGCTGCACGCGCGCCTGTCGATCATCGATCCGCGGCCCGTGGCCGACCAGCCGATGGCGAACGACCGGGGCGACGCCTGGATCGTCTACAACGGCGAAGTCTACGACTGGGAGGCGTCGGCGAAGGAGTTGGGTCGGCAGGGCGTGGCGTTCCGCACGCGCTCGGACACCGAGTTCATCCTGCGCGGCTACGAAGCCTGGGGAATCGAAACCCTGCTCCACAGGCTGCGCGGCATGTTTGCGTTCGCGATTCTCGACCGCGGGAAAGGAAAGGCCTACCTCGCTCGCGACCGCATGGGCGAAAAACCGCTGGTTTACAGTTGCGTCGGCGATGAGCTCGTGTTCGGCTCGGTCGTGCGGGCGGTGCTGCCTTTTTTGCCGCCGGACAAGCGCAACCTGTCGCCGGAGGGAATCGATGCGTATCTCGCGCATCGCTACATCCCGGCGCCGCGCACGGTGTTCGGTCGCATCCGCCGTCTCGAGAATGGCCACTATCTCGAATTCGATCTTCGCACGCGCAAACTGACCGAGCATCGTTATTGGCAGCAGGCGCCCGAGCAGGGCTCCTGGCTTGCCGCGCTGGACGAATCGGTACGCATGCGCACCATCGCCGATCGCCCGCTCGGCGTTTTTCTCTCCAGCGGCATCGATTCGACCGTCATTGCGAGCCGTCTCGCGCGGCAGCAGCTGACGAGCTTCCGCACGTTCACGGCGGCTTTCCCGGGCAGCCCGATGGACGAATCCGGGACCGCCCGGCAAACCGCCGCGACGCTCGGCTTGCCCAATACGCAGGTCATCGTTCCGCAATCGGTCGAGAACGATTTCGCTCGCATCGTCGCCGCACTCGACGAGCCGTTCGCCGATCCCTCCAGCTTTCCGACCTGGTACCTGGCGCGCGAAGTCAGCAAGCACGTGAAGGTGGTGCTGGTCGGCGATGGCGGCGACGAGCTGTTCGCCGGGTACAAGAGGATTGCCAAGCATTTGCGCACCGCGTGGCGGCGCAATCTCCGATTGCCTTTTCGCATCCGCCCGGCGCTGGAGGGCAGCAAGCTCGCGACCGAGCTCGCGATGGACTGGAAGGCCGCCTATTCCTTGCGTTTCTCCGGCTTTGCGCCGGCGCAGCGCGCGTTCCTCCAGGCGCAGCCTGAACTGCGCTCGCTTTGCTATTGGCGCGAGCCCGATCACGACGCGCAGCGCCCGCTCGAGCAGTTGCTGGCGATCGACGCTGCGAACTACCTGCCGGAATACATTCTGCGAAAGTCCGACCTTTGCACGATGGCGCACGGGCTGGAGGCGCGTGCGCCGCTGCTGGACCACCGCTTCGTGCAACGCATCCTGTCGGTCCCCGACAAGCAGCTTTATACGCGGCCGCCGAAAATGCTGCTGCAGGCGGCCATCGATCAGCGCCTGCCGGCAGACTTCTTTCAACGCAAGAAGCGCGGCTTCAACCCGCCGCTGCGCGAATGGCTGCGCGTGAAGCTCGCCGATCGCCTTGACGGATTGGGCGACCGTTTGCAACGCTCGAGCGCGGGGCAGCTCGCCGCAGAGCCCGTCGACGCTTTTATCAGCCACTACCTCGGCGGGGCCGAGCATGCCGCCGAGCAGGTGCTGCAATTGCTGATCCTGGACGAAAGCCTCGCCCAGCTTGCGCATCCTTGGAATCCTGATGGCTAGCCGCGCCTGGCCACGCCTTTATGTCCTGGCGCATGGCGCAGCGGGCTTGGCGTCACGGCGGCGCCGGCACCCTCCTGCCGTCGTGCGACGCCTGGTGATTGCGCAGCACCTGCTGCTCGGCGACACGATCATGCTGACGCCGCTCATCAAGAAAGCACGCAAGCGTTTTCCAGACGCCGAAATCGTGATGGCATGCCCGAAGGCCTACGCGCCGATCTACGCCGGCAGACCTTACGGCGTCACCGTGCTGGGTTTCGACCCGCGTTCCCTCAGCGATCACGTGGCGTTGAGGAAGCAGCGCGGCTTCGATCTGGCGCTTGTGCCAGGTGATAACCGCTGGTCGTGGCTTGCGCGCGCACTGGACGCGCGCTGGATCGTCGCCTTCGCGCCCGATGAGGCAAGCTACAAGGACTGGCCGGTCGATGAGATGAGAACGATGCCGCAGGCGCCGATGGCCTGGGGCGAGATAGCTTCGCTTCTGCTGGACGGAGAAAATCCGGGCGGCTATTCCGTGGACGAATGGCCTGCGCCCGATTTCTCACCGTATCCCCGCCCGCAGGCGCCTTACTGCGTGTTGCACCTGGGGGCGAGCAACTTTCACAAGCGGTGGCCCCCGGAGCGGTGGCAGGTCGTTCGCGATTGGGCAGAAGGCCGGGGCTACCAGGTCGTCTTGAGCGCGGGACGCGGAGAGGAAACTCTGTTAGCTCCGGTCGACCCCGAAGGCACCAGAAGTGGACTGGCAGGCTGCCTGGACTTGGCGCAGATGTGGGATCTGCTGCGAAACGCTGCTTTTCTCGTGTGCCCCGACACAGGTATCGCGCACCTGGCGCGCCTGGTCGGCGTTCCTACCGTGGCGCTTTATGGTCCCGGGTCGCCCATCAGCACCGGGCCGGGTCTGTTCTGGGTGGCCAGTCCGTTCCGGGCGCTATGGGATCCGGACGTGCCGTGCCGCGACCAGAACCAGATGTTCGAGCGGCGCCTGCCCTGGCTGCGCCAATGCTGGCGCAGCGTTGCCGAGTGCGGCAATCCGGTGTGCATCCGGAGAGTCGCGGTCGAGCAGGTGATAACAGCGATAGAGGAAATGACTTGAAGTGCACTACGGGATTTTCGCGAAGCGGTACCAGTTCGTGATGCTGCCGACGATCGGCACGATGACGAAGAACAAGCCGGTCAGGTCATCCTCGACTTCGGTCACAAGGTAGTCACCAGCCTTGTGCAGGGTGAGCTTCGCTTTTTCGCGTGCGAGCATTACATCCGCGCGCGTCCAGTGCGTGTTGCGCAGAATGAGCCGGCCCGCGTCACAGGCGAGCTCGCCTTCCGCGGCGCTGAGCGTGCGGGTCAGCAGCTTGTCCGTTCCGCTCCACACCGTGACTTCGAGCGTATCGTCGCGCGGCAGCGAGAAATCGACCCGTGTGGCCTTTTCCCAGTCGGTGTTGAAGCCGAAGAGCTCGCGGGTCAGGGAAGGCTTGACGTTATCGCTCGAATCGGCTTTGTCTGCATAACCGCCTTCGAAATGCTTGCAATCGGTCGATGAAGGGGCCGGAAGCGGGCCCCATGCCGCCGGGTACGGATTGACGGCGGCGCAGCCGGCGACGATGAGGGCGGCGGCAATGACCGAGTAGCTACGCGTAGCCATAGTAGGACTTGAACCACGCGGCGAACTTCGCCAGCCCCTGGTCGAGCGGCGTCGAAGGCGCGAAGCCGACCGCGCGCGCAAGCGCCCGCGTGTTCGCGTAGGTAGCCTTCACGTCGCCCGGCTGCATCGGCTTCATCTCGATTTTCGCCTTCCTGCCGAGCGCGCGCTCCAGCGCGGCGATGTAATCGAGGAGCCGCACCGGCTGGTGGTTGCCGATGTTGTAGATCGCGTACCGCGCAGGCTGGTCGAGGACCCGGAGCGTGCCTTCGACGATGTCGTCGATGTAGGTGAAGTCGCGCTGCATATCGCCGTGGTTGAAGACCTCGATCGGCTTGCCTTCCATGATGGCACGCGCGAACAGCACCGCCGCCATGTCGGGCCGCCCCCAGGGGCCGTAGACCGTGAAATAGCGCAGCCCCGTTGCGGGAATGCCATACATATGGCTGTAGGCATGCGCCATCAGCTCGTTCGACTTCTTGGTGGCGGCGTACAGGCTGATCGGGTGATCGACGTTGTCCGACTCCGACCAGGGCAGCTTCGGGTTGTTGCCGTAGACGCTCGAGCTCGACGCGAACACCAGGTGCCGCGGCGGGCAGCGCCGGCAGCCCTCGAGGAGGTTGGCGAAGCCGACCAGGTTCGATTGCACGTACGACGCCGGGTTCTCGAGCGAGTAGCGCACGCCTGCCTGCGCGGCGAGATGCAGCACGGCGCCAGGGTTTTCTTTTTCAAAAACTCTCATAAGAGGCGCGGCATCGGCTAGATCCAATAGTTGGAAACGGAACCTGTCGTGCTCGAGGCGCTTGAGCCGCGCCTTCTTCAGCTCTACCGAGTAGTACGGCGAGAGGTTGTCGATGCCCAGGACTTCGTCGCCGCGCTCGAGCAGGCGCTTCGCGCAGTGCATGCCGATGAAGCCGGCGGCGCCGGTGACGAGCAGCTTCATTTTTCGTCGGCTTTGCGCAGCTCGATCAGCTTGGCGTACTTGAGGTAGCTGTTGATGCAGCCGATCGAGATGTGCAAGAGGCCCGGCATGCCGTCGAGAAAGCCGAGGCGGAAGACGTAGAACTTGAAAAAGCGCACCACCGGTGACAGCAGGAGGTGGAAGAAGCCGGCGCTGCGCCCGAGCTCGTACGCCTGGCGCGCCGCGAGCGTGGTGTAGCGGTTCTGCCGGTCGAGATACGCCGTGAGGTCGTCCAAGGAGTCGTGCATCAGGTCTCCCAGCAGCGTGCCGGGCGTCACGGCGTACAGTACTTTTTCGTGGACCAGGTCGTCGCTCCAGCGTGCGTTCATGCGGTTGAACAGGCGCGGGCTCCAGTCGGGGTAGCCCTCGCCGTGCGACAGCCACCGCCCAAGAAAGCGGTTGCGGCGCGGCATGCGGTACACCGGCGACACTGGCCCTGCGAGCGCGGCGAGGATGCTCGCGGCGAGCCGCGGCGAGACCGTCTCGTCGGCGTCGAGGCACAGCACCCAGTCGTGCTTCGCCTGCTCGACCGCGAACTGCTTCTGCCGGCCGAAGCCGAGCCACTCCTTCTGCACCACGCGCACGCCGTGGCGCATGGCGATTTCCGCGGTGCCGTCGCTGCTTCCCGAATCGACGACCACGATCTCGTCGGCGAAGGCGAGGCTCTCGAGGCAGGGCTCGAGAACCGCTGCGGCGTTGCGAGTGATGAGGACGGCCGAGAGCGGGGCTCGTGGCGCGGCGTTCAAAGGTTATCCCGTAAAATCGGCGGGCCCTATTCTAAACAACAATGACGCGCATTCTCTTCGTAAAAACATCGTCCTTGGGCGACGTGGTGTCGAACTGCCCGGCGGTGAGCGACGCGGCGCGAAGGCTGCCGGGCGCGCAGATCGACTGGGTGGTCGAAGAGCCGTTCGCCGGCGTCGCGGCGATGCATGCCTCGGTGCGCCGGGTCATTCCCGTGGCGTTGCGCCGCTGGCGCAGGGCGCTGTGGAGCCCGGCGGTGTGGGGCGAGTTGCGGGCGCAGGGCGCTGTGGAGCCCGGCGGTGTGGGGCGAGTTGCGAGCGTTCCGGCGAGCGCTCGCAGCCGAGCGCTACGACGCGGTGATCGACACGCAGGCGCTCCTGAAGAGCGTGGCGGTGTGTTTCCTGGCATCAGGCAGGAAGCACGGCATGGATGCCGCCAGCGCGCGCGAGCCGCTCGCTGCCCGCTTCTATGACGTGGTGCACACGGTGTCGTGGCGTCTGCATGCCGTGGAAAGAAACCGCCGGCTTACCGCCGAAGCACTGGGCTTTGCTTTAGATGAAGACATACGCTATGGCCTGCGCGCCGAAGGCGCTTCGACGCTCGAGCAGGGCTCACCTTATGCGGTATTCCTCACCATGACCAGCCGCAAGGAGAAGCTCTGGCCCGAGTCGCGCTGGATCGAGACCGGGCGGGCGCTCGATATGCTCGTCGTGCTGCCCTGGGGGAACAACGCCGAGCGCAGCCGCGCCGAGCGCATCCGCGCCGCGGTTCCCAAAGCCATCGTGCCGCGGCGCATGGCGCTCGAGGAGCTCGCCGGGCTCTTCGTCCACGCGCGCGGCGTGATCGGCGTGATCGGCCTCGACACCGGCCTCACGCACCTCGCGGCGGCGCTGGGGGTGCCGACGGTCGGCATCTACTGCGGCTCCGATCCGGCGCTCAACGGACTCTACGGCGCGCCGCACGCGAAAAACGTCGGCGGGCTGGGGCGGGCGCCCGAAGCCCTCGAAGTGCTGAAGCAGTGCGCATGAGGACGCTCTACACCGCTCTCCTGCGCCTTGCGCTGCCGCTCATCCTGCTGCGGCTCTGGTGGCGCGGGCGGCGCGAGCCCGGCTACCGCGCAGGCGTCCCGGAACGCCTGGGTCACTACGGCCTCGACGCGCCGCCGAAGCTTCTCTGGGTCCACGCCGTGTCGGTCGGCGAAGCGCGTGCGGCGGCTCCGCTGGTGCGCGCGCTCGCGCAGGCGTTACCGGACCACCATGTGCTCGTCACCTGCACGACGGCGGCCGGGCGCGAGACGGTGAAGCAGGTGTATGGCGAAACGGTCCTCGCCGCGTACCTGCCATTCGACTTCCCGGAGCCGGTGCAGAGCTTTCTCGAGCACTTCCGGCCGCGCCTCGGCGTGCTGATGGAAACCGAGGTCTGGCCGAACCTGCTCGCCGGCTGCGCGCAGAACGGCGTGCCGGTGCTGCTCGCCAACGCCCGCATGTCGGAAAAATCGGCGCGCCGCTACGCGCTC
>WNFC01001257.1_pt1 | contig 52367 bp, 64 predicted proteins | sample 5400541 | NCBI WGS metagenome assembly WNFC01 (sample SAMN13153342, study PRJNA577476) | soil metagenome | isolation source: 120 cm saprolite under Douglas fir tree site 2 hole 2 replicate 1 | place: USA:California | collected 2015-04-18
CCAGGAGGATCACCGCGAACGCGAGCGCCACGGGGACGCCGAACGCGCCCCACCACAGGTACTGGGGGAAGACCAGGCCCGGGCCGATCACCAGCAGGGTCCACACGAGGCCGGCGTTCGACGGGTTGAACAGATGCCGCCCGCCTGGTCGAATGAGATGCTTCGACAGCAACGAAAGCACGCAGGCGAGCACAAACCACTGGACGCCGTGGAGGCTCCACCAGTCACCGTGGCGGGTGCCGGACGCGCGCAGGATGAACGCCACGCTGTTGCCGGTGAGGATGCCGCTCGCCGGCCAGGCCAGAACGTGGCTACTGCGAAAGATGAGGGCGGCGTCGATGAACGCGCAGACCCCGATGGAGACGAGGATCTGCGCGATGGAGAGCTTGAAACCGAGCACCGTCTGCCCGAGCACCTGGAGGGCCAGGATCACGGCCGACAGGCGCAGACGGGGGTCCCGCCGGCTGGGCAGGACAACGGGAATGCGCCGTCCGCCGACCACGATCGCGCGCCCTCCGGCTGGGGCAGGCGCCACGCCGGCCATGGCGGTCATCGCTGCCCACCCGGCCGTCCTGGCGACGCGAGGACAACGGTCATCAGGGCAGCCGTCCGGGTGTCAGCGACGCTGCAGCGTACGCGCTGTGGAGCCGCTCGCACCAGATGACGATCGAGCGGAACTGCCTGGGCTCGACGCCATCTGGCACCTGCAGGTTCATGGATCCCGCCGTGATGTCGAGGGGGGCCACCCGAACCGAGGGGGCGTTGAAGAACTCGTCGGTGCTGCGGGGCGCAGCGAGAGGGCTCAGGCGCACCTCCAGATCCGTGTTCGGGCTGACGTAGAAGTTGTCGAGCCGCAGCAGAGTCCCGCCGGAGGGGAGCCGGTACACGCTGGCCCGGCCCTCGCCCACCTGGTCGATGCGATAGAAGGCGCCGCTCGCGGTCACAACCGTGCCCGGCTGCGTCGCCTCGGCAGGGAGCGGTTCGTCGAGCGGGAGGTCGACATCCTGTTGGGCCTGCAGCCTCCATGGACCGGTCGCCTGCACCTGCAGCCGGATGACCCCGGTCGTCGAGGCGTACGCAACGCCGGTGGCCGGACAATGCTGGTCGAGGAGCGGGCGGAGGCGAGCGACCATACGCACCAGCAGCTCGCCGCGGTCGCACGACCATCGGAGGCGCCACTGCGTCGCGTCCCCATCGATGCTGAGGGCAGGGGCCACGTCGGAGCCGTTGCCTTGCAGGGTGCCCAGGTCCTGCCACCACGGTTCTGACCGCAGTAGCGTTGTCTGGCCCGCCGCTGCCTGCCGTGTCTGGGTGGTCGACCACTCGCCGGCAATGCGGCTCACTGCCGCGGGCCTCGGCGGCGCCACCGAACCAAACACGCGCTCGCGCACACCGGACGGATCGACGGCCAACACCGCGCTAGCGGCGAGCGCGACGAGCGCGACCGGCGTCAGCCCCCGGCGCCAGCGCAGGGTTCGCATCTCCCTCCTCGCCGCGGGCTGCCCAATGGCCGGCGCCAGGGCGGCTGCGACCTCACCGTCCACGTTGCTCATGCAAGTGTGCTGCGCGGCTCAAGAGATTGCCCGTCCAACTCCTCCTCGATCGCCGCCTCGAGCTCTTCGGGGAGGAAGCCGAAGGGCCCCATACTCCCCTGGAACGCGATCCGGCCGTCGCGGTTCACCAGGTACAGTCGATCGGGCCAGGCGCCGTAGGCGGCGGCGACGCCGTCGTCGATCTCGTCGATCACCACGGGTATCCGCACCGCCAGGCGCAGCGCGCACGACTCCACCACCCGTTGTCTCTCGGCGTTGGTGGTCGGGTCGAAGACGCGAATGTTCTCTTCACGATTGTCGATCACGACCCACCCGTCCTCGGGGTGCGCCTCACGGATGTAGACGACGGTGAAAGCCACCTCGTCCCGAAAGCGCTCGTACAGCGCCTCGATCGCCGGCAACTGCCGGCGGAATGGCGGTCAGGTGTACGAACCGAAGATCAGGGCCACAGGGCGGAGGCCGGCGTGCTCGGCCAGGTGGAACGTCCGGCCGGTGGGACGGGCGGCGCCCCTCGACAGCTTGAGTTCGGGGTACGAGAAGTCGAAGGCGACGTCCCCGACCCCCAGGGCCGGAGTACGGATCCGTTCGATCACCGGGGAGGCCATCACATCCTCAAACCGAAGCGGTGAGTCGGCGGGGGTTATTTCGTTCGGGTCCACCGGCACTGCAGCGGCCGTCAGGCCTGCCTTCGGGTGCATGACAACCTCCTTGTCGGTATCAGGCCGCACGGCGACACCGGCGACCAACGGATCCCGAGGATCGTCGTTGGACCGATGTCAGGATCAATGGACCATTCCTTGCGACATTCCTGGCATAACGCTTCCCGAGGTCGGACTTTCGGGGCTGGAGGTGCTTGACCGCGGGGAGCTGGAGGGCATCTTCAGGCTGAACGTTGCTTCCTCCGATCCGACGACGACCAGGACGGTGAAGGTGTGACCGGGCGGCATGACGACGTTGTTGCCGTAGTGAAGATCCTGCATCCCTTGGCCGGCGCCCTCCATGACCGCCACAGGAAGCCTCTGCGACGCACCCCCCGCCGTGTTGTCGGTGACGGTGATGAGTGGCTGGGCGTCCTGAACGACCCGCCCGGTGCTCTTGGAGCAGATGTGGACCTCCAGGTGGCGATCCTCGACGGGTGCGCTCATCCCGCCCCCGGCGTCCGGTCCCATGCTCATCCCGGGGAGGGTCGTCATCTGCCCCCGCAACATCACCTCTCCGTGCACGGGATGTGCCGTGGTTGCCTGGGCGTCGGACATCATCTGCTCCGCCGGGCCGATCACGAGCGCCAGGTGGTAGCTCGCGGTGGCTGCCTCGGCCACGGTGGCGCTCGGTGCCGATCTGCACTCGGGGCTGATCGACGGCGCGCTTGCAGATCCGCCGGATCGACCACACGCGCAAAGCAGACCGGCCGCAACGGCGATCGCGGCGAGGACCGCGCCGCCCGGGAGCCCGTTCGCCCCGGGCGGCCTCATGTCATCTGCTCGTCGGCGTCCCTCACGGCTCAGGGGATGCGCCAACAGGCGTGGCTGGCTGGTTACCTTAACCGGCGCCGGCCGGCAGCGGTCCAACCGGCGTCGTCGTCTCCATCCCTTTCGGGCGGCGCCGGACGATGACCAGCGCCAGGATGATCACGCCTGCCGCTGCCAGCCCGGCGAAGCCGGCAGCAAGATACTTGAGCGTGCTCGACGCCCCCGACGGGAGGGCTGCGAACTGAACGACGTTGGAGAACACGTCCACGGTCTGGGTCGCGGGGGTGCCAAGCCGGGTGTCGCCCCACCCGAAGGCCGCGTACTGATCGGCCGAGGCGATACCGGGAGGTTGGCGGACGTCGAAGTTGGCATTGGGGCCCGTGCTGAGGTCGATGGGCTGATCGGTCGCCCGGATGTTGCCGGCCCAGGTCACCCCGGCGTCGTTCGAGTACGTGTAGTAGACGTCCTGGGCGAACGATTTGGAGTTCCGGAAGTCGTACCAGGCCACGTCGACGCGGCCGTTCGGCGCCACGCTCATGTTTGGCATGAAGTGGTAGGTCTGGTTGGCGGGGTCATCGTCGTTGAGACGCACTTCCGGGCTCCAGGTGCCGCCGCCGTCGGTGGAGCGCTGGAGATAGATGTCCTCGCTGCCCTGCGACTGGCCGAACCTGTCCTGGAAGACCGTGAGCAGCGTTCCCTGTGATCCGCCGGCGGGACTCCACTGGACGATGGGGGTGCCGACGTCGGGAGAGATGCGGGTGAGTTGCTTGGTTGCGAACGTCTTCCCACGATCGGTGGAGGTGGCCAGGTAGATGGGCTGCGGCGGCGGTGACTGTATACCACAGCAGAATGTCCGTACCTCCATGACCGAGTAGAGGGCGCCGGAGCGCTGGTTGACCGCTAGGTGGGGCGTGTTGAAATGCACGTTGAAGGTGGCGCCGGTACCATCCTGCAAGGTTGCCTTTGTGAACTGACTGAGGTCGACCGGGGCCGAGAAGGTCTTCCCTCCGTCGGTCGAGGTCGCCACCATGGACTTGGGGGCTGCATTCTTGACATTGGGGATGTTGAGGCGCCAGCCGACGTAGACGATGTCCTGAGCCCCATGATGGCTGTCGACCGCGATCGACGCGAGCGGCTCGTTGTTTTCGACGCCTGCGCCCGACTTACCCCGGGCATTCTCGACGACCGTGGTCGACCAGGTGTTGCCCAGGTCGGTCGAGCGGGCCAGCAGCACGCTCATGTTGGCGGCGCGGGAGGCGCCGCCGTCCTGTTCGCTGTACCCCAGCAGACCGTAGTAGAGCGTGTGGTTCCGTCCCCAGGCCATCGGTGACTCGGTGTTGCCGCCGTTGGCGGTGAAGCAGGACGCGTATGAGGACAGCGCCGGCAGCGCGGGGAGCGTCGTCCAGTGGACGCCGGCGTCCGTCGAGCGCATCAGGTAGCAGACCTTCGAGCGCATCTCCACCGCCGAGGCGACGATGACCTTCGGGTTGTCGGGGTCGACCAGCAGGAAGGGGCTGCTGTAGGTCCGGCTCGGCACGGGGTCGTCGGCCGTGGCCCGCTCCGCAGCCGTGATCTGCTTGGGAACCGACGCCTGATGACCGAACGCAGTCCCGCCCGGCGACGGCGAAGCCTGCGAGGGCGACGAAAGCGCCTGCGAGTTCCCCAGGGGGATGCTCGCGGCCACGAGGCCCGCCGCACACAGGAGCCAACGAAGATGCCATCCTCTGATGTTCATACCGAACACCCCCATGTCCACGCGCCGTGGCGCACCGAATCGGTTCTTGCGACTGACTGGTTCCTGCCAATCAATGGGCGCTGAAGCAACGCCGGTTCAGAACCCGGAAGGCTTCACCCGGCCTCTGGTCCAAGCAGGGTCATGACTCGCTCGCGACTTGCGGGGCAGGTCGCGCCCGCCGCGTGCCGATCATGGTGACTGAGGCGGCAAGCAAGAGCGCCACACCCAGGGCACCGAGAGCGACCAGGGCCAGTGCGCCCGCTCCGGCGCTCGACGTGGTGAGCGGCGAGACGGGTCGAGCGCCCGCTACCGGCCCAGCAGGAGCCAGGGGGGCACCGCCCGGTCCCACGACATCAACGAGAGCTCGTGCTGGTACACCCGGTGAGGAACCTTTCGAGCCGGTCGCCGTGGCGGCAGCCTCGGTCGCCACGAGCACGGCGGATCCAGGGGCGGCGTCGCTGGGGATGGTGACCGCTCCGCTGAAGTTCCCGTTGCTGTCCGGTGTGAGCGTTGCCAGCACGGGCCCGCTCAACGCGTTGAAATGGATGTCTACAGGGTTCTTGCCGAACTCCGAGCCGGTGATGGTCACCTGGCTCCCCGGCTGGGCCTGTGCCGGGTTCGAGGTGAGTGAGGCCACCGGCAGGCAGGCCCACGCAGCCGCCCAAGGGAAAAGGACGCCCCCGGCGATGACACCTGCTACCCCATACCACCGTAGATGACGCATCGTCTCTTTCCCCCTCCCTCGATCCGCGCACCAACGCCCTCGACCGACCGACATCGGCAGCCATCGCGTCGAGAAGAACTGTACGTCTCCCTTTCCGCCCTGTGAATCCCCGCGTCGGGACCTATATGTCGAGAGCCTCTAGTGAACCGACGCAGCGGCCTGCGAGCCCAACGGGCATGGTGTGGAGGGTCTCTAGGCGGGGTAGCAAACTGCTGCCATGAGGGAAGTGAATTTCCTCCAAAAAGTGCGGATAGCGCACCTTTTGGAGGAAAGTAGGCGCTCCGGCACTTGAACGTCCGAGCAACGGGGGTGACAAACAGTCCGGGGCGGTCTTAGTGCCTGTGAGCTTCGTGGGCCTGCCGATCTGCAAGACACGCCTCGGCGTCCTCGGCCGAGGAGTGACACCAGCAGTTGGGCCCGCACTCCCCATGGGTGGGTCGCATCAGCTCGGCGAACTCCTCTGAGAAGATACGTCCTCCCTGGTCGATCCCCTGCACGGTCAGCCGGTAGTACGGGGCATCCCTTATGAGATAACCCTCATCGACCAACCTGTCCAGGTACCGGATGCCGATGTTGGCGTCCACCCCCAGAAAGCGCTCAATCAGGGGGGCATCGGCATTGTCGCCGAATCCCTCCCCACGCAGCCAGAACATCACCTGCAGGATCTCGTCGCGCCAGTAGAGGGCGCGGAGGGCCTCAGACTTTGGCTCGGCCGGTGTCATGGCTCTTTCCGCCGCTGTCATGGCTCTTTCCGCCGCTGTCATGGCTCTTTCCAGTCACGATGCTCCGGTGGTTTCAACAAGGACACCTATATGTTCACGACAGCAAGACTACCCGATCGCCCGGAGCCGTCGCAAGGTCTCCACGGTGACCGCGTGGACCCCGCCCCCGTTCACCTCCACCTCCAGAGAACCCTGGTCGTTGACCGCCTTGGCAACCCCCTCCACCTCTCCCTTGGGCAGGAGTTCCGCCCGGACCCTCGTCCCGATGGTACGGCAGCGGGCCCGGTAAGCAGCGAGCAGGGGCTCGACCCCCCCGTTGTACCGGCGTTCCAGTGCCGTGAGAACGGCATCGATGACCATCGAAGGGTCGACGGTCCCGCCGGTGGCCCCCGCCACGCTCGCCGGCGAGGCGTCGGGGACGTCGTCGGGGGTGACGGACAGGTTGAGGCGGAAGGTGAGGACGGCGCTGTCGATCTGGCCCGGGCTGAGGTGAGCCTGGACCCGAATGACTCCGAGCTTGCCCCCACCGACGTAGATGTCATCGGGCCATTTGAGGCGAACTTCGGCGGCCCCCAGCTTGTCGAGCCCCTCGGCTGCCGCCAGCGAGGCCAGGATCCAGAGCAACTGCTCTCCGGCGGGAGGAAGGGCCGGGCGCAGGACCACGGCGAACGACAGCGACCGATCGGGGATCGTCTTCCACACCGTGCCTCGGCGGCCCCTGGCGGCCAACTCCTGGTTGGCCACCACGGTCGCTCCCTCCGGCGCCTGCTCCTGGCGGGCCCAGGCGGTGGCCAACGCCTCCACCGAGACGGCGACGGGATAGGTGCGCATGGGTCGCCCCAGCGTCTCGGTGGTCAGTTGGGCCTCCAGTTGCTCAGCTTCGATGCCCGTTTCCCTTTCGCTGCGCCACGACGCCCCCCAGGTCCCCTCCCGGGCGGGGGACGATCCGTTCCACTTTCCAGTCGTCGCGCTCCAGGACCATGACCAGGGAGCCGGCGGGAACCGCCGTCACAATGCCGACGCCTGGCTCGCCAAGGGTCACCAGGTAGGTGACCCGGACCCGCAGGGTGGTTTCCGGCTCCACCTGCGACTCGAAGGCCAGCCGCTGGATATCCACCCCGCGCAGGTCCCGGCGCACACCCTGGAGGAGGTCGCCCATGAACTCCTCGAACTCCTGGTCGGTGGCGGTACCTTGTCGCAGACGGCTGTTCAGGTCGAAGTCCATGCCCCGCTCCAACCCGACATTGAGCACGTACGATCTCGCCTGTTCGCCGAAGCAGTCCCAGAGCCCTCGCGCGTCGTCACCGGCGAGCGCCTGAAAGAACCGCTCCGCCGCCTTGAGCGGCTCGTCGCTGGCGATCTCCATGGGGGTGAGCCCATGCTCGAGGGGCAGGGGGAAGTTCCCGGGAATCGGGAAGGGGGGGTCGCCCTCGTCACTCATCGCCGGGGGTTCACCGCCGGGTGCTGCGCGTCGCCGAACTCCTGGTGGCTTTTGAACAGGATCTCGTCGACCTCGGGAGCGTCTTCGGCGGGGGTCCGAGTCCCCTCGGGCACTGGCACCTCGGGCACCTCCGCCGGGCGTTCGTGGCCCAGCATCGACAGCGTGTCCCGTACCCGCATCCGCTGGGGTGCGAGCAGCTCCTGGGTGATCACCATGTCGAGCATCCAGTCCGCATTCTGCCGGGCCTGGGGGTCGAGGGCCTCGTGAGCGGCGAGCCGGGCTTGCAGGCCGGCAACCAGCGCCTCATTGGGGAGTTCCATGAGGACGTTCAGCCAGGTGGCCGTCACACGCCAGGCACCCCGCTCGTCCAGCGCCAGGACCGCACGGTCCAGATCTGCCAGCTCCTCGCTGCGGCTGGGCTCAGGGAGGCGCAGGAAGTACTCGATGCGCTCCCGCAGCATCCCCAGACGCTCCGCGTCCGGGGACTCGTCGAGCACCCGGGCGAAGTAGTCGGCGCGGCCCCCGGCCTCGCCCAGTTCCTTGAGGGCTGATTCGGCGATGTGGAGGTTGCGGTAGGCCTCCTCGTACACCTGGCGGTGCAGGCGGATGTCGAGCACCCAAAGGGCCTCCTCGAAGGCCGCCACGGCCCTGCGGAGGGAAGAGCGATCGCCGAGCTGCGCGTAGGCCAGGCCGAGGTTGTTCATGGCAAGGGCATGGTGGAAGGGGAAGCGGGGACGGGTGAAGACCCCGAGCGCCAAGTGGAAGGCCTCCACCGCCTCCGGGAAGCGGCCCAGCCCGGTGAGCGCCCCTCCCCGAGCATGGTGGAGGAGTGCCCACTGGTCCGGCATCTCCTGCGGGTTCGCCAGCTTCAGGGCCTGCTCGTAGATGGCGAGTGCCCGCTGTAGTCCCTCGCCGGTCTCGGGGGAGCCTTGAGCCTGCCCCAGGTTGTAGAGCACGGAGATACGCTGGCGGACGAAGGCGTCTCCCTCGAAGGCCCTGAGGGCCTCCTCGTACGCGGTCACGGCCTCCTGCGGCCGCCCCAGCTCGCCGAGGGTCAGCCCGAGGTTGTTGAGGGCGCCGCCTCGCTCGCCCCGATGGGTGCCGTCGGGCAAACGCTCCGCCGCATCCCGGAATGCCTCGGCGGCATCCTCCTTCTTCCCGAGCTCCCGCAGCACGACGCCCAGGGCGTTGCGCGAACGGGCGTACTCGATGGGGTGCTCGATCGGGCTGAACAACGACAGCGCCTCGTGCAACGACTCCAGAGCCTTGACGAAGTTGACGCGTCGGATACCCAGGGGCGACTCCACGTACGCCAGAGCGAGCTGGTACCGAAGCAGGCCGTGCTCCAGCGGCCTGTTGAGCTTCGGGGTCTTGCGCAGCCGGGCCTCCAGGCCTTCGATGATCTCCTGGGCGCTTGGGGGCGTCATCTCACCATCTCCTGCTCGGCCAGCCAGTGTGTGACGATTCGCTCCACCTCCGCCACCGCCACCGCCACCGCCACGGTCACCTCCGGGCTCAGGCCCTCGCCAAGGCGCTCCGCGTCCACGGGCTGGCAGCCGACCATCAGGAACAGCCCCGGGAGGACCCCCAGGGCTTTGGCCAGCATGAAGGCGCGCTCGGGCTTGGCGTAGTGCATGTCGGCCAGGGCGTCGTAGCGCTCCATGGGAGCGAAAGCATGCACGTCGATCACCTCGGGCTTTATCACCAGCACCGTCCCGGGGGGCCGGCCCAGGTCCACGGCATCGATGACCAGCAGCGCGTCGGTGGGGGTCATCATCTCCTGGACCAGGTGAATGCCACCGATGCCGGTCTCCACCACCCGGACCCCGGGAGGCAGGGTTCGGCCCATGAGCGCCCTCGCAACCTCAACCCCAAACCCGTCGTCGCCCCGGAGAAGGTTCCCCACGCCGGCCACGAGAATCTGCATGATGCAAGAAGCATATAGTTCCCCGCGGCAGATAGTATGACGCGGTGACGCTGGAGCTGAGTTTCCAGTCCCCCAACGAGGTCGCCTCGGCCCTGCAGCGCGCCGGGTACCTGGCCGACCAGGCGACCATCACCGTGGCCTACCTGGCGGCCCGCCTCGGCAAACCGCTTCTGATTGAGGGCCCCGCGGGCACCGGGAAGACCGAACTCGCTCGGGCGATCGCCGAGGGCACGAGAACCCAGCTCATCCGGCTCCAGTGCTACGAGGGGCTGGACGAGACCAAGGTCCTCTACGAATGGAACTACCGAAGGCAGCTGCTGCGGCTGCAGGCGGACCGCGAGACCGAGGACTGGGGGCGACTGGAGGAGGACATTTTCTCGGCGCCGTTCCTGCTTGAGCGCCCGATCCTCCGGGCGATCAGGTCCACGGAGCCCGTGGTGCTCCTGGTCGACGAGGTCGATCGTATCGAGATGGAGACCGAGGCGCTGCTTCTGGAGGTACTCTCCGACTTCCAGGTGACCATCCCAGAGCTCGGGACCGTGGCCGCCGAGGTGCGTCCCTTCACCGTGCTGACCTCCAACGGCACCCGGGAGCTCTCCGAGGCCCTCAAGCGCCGGTGCCTCTATCTGTGGCTTGACTACCCCACGATCGAGCGGGAGCGGGCCATCGTGCTCACCAAGGTCCCGGGCATCGAGGAGCACCTGGCCGACGAGGTGGTTCGGGTGGTGCGCAACCTCCGCGACATGGATCTCAGGAAGGCACCCTCGATCGCCGAGACCCTCGACTGGGCCCGCGCCCTGGGAGAGCTGGGCATCGCCACGCTCGACGGGGAGGCCATACGCAGGACGCTCTCGATACTGCTCAAGCACCGCAGCGACATCGACCGAGCCGAACCGCAGGTCGCCGGGGAGGTGGCGGGGTAGCGGTGTCGCTCCTGGATGCCGTCGTCTCGTTCTCCCGGGACCTGCGGGGCGCCGGGCTGAGCGTTTCGGTCTCGGAGGTCGCCGACGCCGGGCGGGCCGCGGGGGAGGTGGGGGCCATGGGGCGGGAGGAGTTCCGGGCGGCCCTGGAGGCCACCCTGCTCAAAGAGCCCGCCTACCGCCCCATCTTCCGGTACCTCTTCGACGTTCACTTTCCCATCCGGCGACACCTGCCCGGCCGGGACGCGGGGCGGCCGACCTCCCAGATGCTCTCGGAGGCCCTCCGCTCGGGGGAGACCCGCCAGATGCAGGACGTGGTGGCCCGCCTGCTCGATCTGGAGGGGCTCGACCCGGAGGGGCGGGTGGGGGAGGAGCACTACGAGTGGCGAGCCCGGCGCAACCTGGACGCGGAAAGGGTCATCGGGGACCTGATCAACGAGGCCGCTGCCGGCAAGGGGTTGACTGCCCTCCAGCGGCGGCTCATCGAGGACGACCTCCGGGAGCGCTACGAGCGGGTCGGCGACATCCTGCGGGAGGACCTGCGTGCCCGGCGCGCGGACCAACTGGGGCTGGAGGTCATGGTCGCCGCCCGCCGGCAGCGTCCCCCCGATGAGGTGGACTTCCTGTGGGCGCAGGAAGCCGACCTGGAGGCGATGCGCCGCGCGCTCGGGCCCCTTGCCCGCCGCCTCCACGCCCGCCTCACCCGCCGGCGCCGGCAGGCGTACCGGGGGCGCCTGGACGTGCGCCGGACACTACGCGGCTCGATGCAGTACGGCGGCGCCCTCGTGGAGCCCCGCTACCGGCGCCCGGCAGCGGGGAAACCGGAGATCCTCATGTTCGCCGACATCTCGGGATCGATGCGGGCCTTCGCCCGGTTCGCGCTGGAACTCACCTATACCCTGGCCACCAACTTCCAGCGGGTCCGCACCTTCGTGTTCGTTGACGGGGTGGACGAGGTCACCCGGGCCCTCGAGTCGGCAGGGCACCTGGAGCCGGCATTGGATCGAATCCAGCGGGAAGCCCAGGTGGTCGCCTACGACGGGCAGTCGTGGTACGGGAACGTGTTCAAGAACTTCTGCGAGGGGTGGAAGGGGGAGCTCACTCCCCGTACCACCTTCATCGTCCTCGGGGATGCCCGCAACAACTTCCGGAGCGCCGGCGTCGAGTACCTCCACGAGATCCACGGGCGCGTGCGGAGGCTCTACTGGCTCAACCCCGAACCGAGGAGTCACTGGGGATCCGCCGACTCGATCATCGGGATGTACGCCCCCTTCTGCGACGGTGTGTTCGAATGCCGCAACTTAAAGCAGCTCGAGGCGTTCGTGGCGAAGGTGGTGTAGGGAGATGAAGGGGCCCTGTCGGCGCTGCGGGCTGAAGAAGGATCTCCCCTACGCCGGGATGGCATGGATCGACATCGACAAGGCCGAGGCGCGGTACCACTGGTGCCGAGACTGTCTCGAACAATTCGGCCAGGAATTGATCGGCACCCTCCCGGAGCCGGGGGACGCTGCCGGCGGAGAGCCGAAAGGGAATGTGAAAGGGTGAGTTCAGGAGAGGAGGCTGAGCAGGGGGGGAAGATGGCTGCCCCTGCCCCGCCCGGCCTACCGCTGGCGCACCACCACCACCATGGAGGCGTGGAGCTCCGGGCGACGGTGGCCTTCCGGCAGGAGCACCGGGCTGAGGAGGTCGCAGCCCTCGACGAGCTGGAGTCGATGCTCCGAGGAGTTGGGGGGGACGTGGCCGACCTCAGCCGGCTTGGCGGCCTGGCGGCACCTCCGGAGGCTCCCAAACGGGTGTTCTCTGCTCGTCTGCGGGGCGCCGGCGCCGGTGTCGAGGTGATGCGGACGCTGCAGGGATGGATGATGCACCACCCGGACGCGACGGTGACCCTGAAGGTCGACGGCCCAAAGGGGGGAACCAGCCTACAGATCCGCCGGTACTCTGCGGTGACCCTGGCCGAGGCTGCCGCAAAGATCGGCCCGTATATGGTGGAGGACTGACCGGGTGGTCACCGCCGAACGCATGCGTTCCAGCCCCCGATTCCGCGTCAGACGAAGCAAGAGCGGGCAGCCTCTACTCGGTTGGCCTCACAGCGATCTGATCGAGGAGCCGCGCGATCTCCAGGCCCCGCTCGTCCTCGGCGGGGGCTTCGCAGAAAAGGCTGTCGCTGGCGTTGCCCAGCATCGCCTGGGCGGCCTCGTGGCAGGAGCGATGGAAGGTCATGGGGGTGGGGCACATCACGCCTCCCAGAGTGAGGGCGGCGTCGACCCGATCCTCCTCGACGACCCCCCCGCCGCAAATGTCGCAGGTAGCCACCGGCTGGCTTGCCGGCATCAGTTCCCAATTCATCTCCCAATCCCTCATTTCAGATTCCTTCCCCCGGGCGGGGCGCCCGGACGCTCAACTTCTCCAGGCTCAGGCGTAGGTGCTTGGCCACCGGGAGGTCCTCATGCCACCACCAGGTCGTGCCATTTGGGCAGGAGGGGAACCGCTCGTCCTTCCCCACTCGTGCGCCGTGGCCGTGCTCGTCGATGAAGTTGCCAGGGTATTCGCACCTGTCGCCCGTTCTCGGCATCACCCACTCTCCTCTCGCCACCCCCCACCACCCATTCTCCTACCTGCTAAATTTCTGGCATGCCGGTTCACATAACTCCCCAGGACACTCCCAACCCCAACGCTCGCAGGGTTGTCCTCGACCGTCCGGTTCAGGAGGGTTCCCGAGGGCGCTACTTCACGGACCCTACCTCTTGCGACGATCCGCTTGCCCGGACCATCCTCGAGGTCGAGGGAGTCGTCGGGGTGATGCTGCTGCCGAACTCGGTGACGGTCAGCAAGGCCAATGAGGCCTCCTGGGAGAGGGTGCAGCCGTTGGTTGTCCAAAGGATCCACAGCTACTTCGGGTCGTGAGCCGGGGATCGAGCGGCCAGCACCTCCTCGGCGACGCGCATGGCATATCCCTTGATGACCCACCAGGCGATGTAGTTTTCGAGCTCTTCCCAGGTCTGCTCATCGATCGTGTCCTCCCAATGGGAGAGGCGGCGATCGATCTCGCCGGCGATGATTCGGTCGAGGGCCTCGATCACCTTCTCTTCCGGATAGCGCAGATAGGCCCCGGAGCGCGGCGGGTCACCCGAGCGGATGGCCTCGGCAATGAGATCAGAGGCCCGGTCGGGGTCGTCCGTGAGGTCGTCGGGGAGCGCCCGCGGAGCAGTGTCCTCCTCCTCCACGCGCCGCAGCGCGTACCCCACGGTGAGTGCGTGCCCCGCCCAGATCCCGATGTCGGGGTAGGGTTGGCGCAGGCGCTCCTGTGCTACCGCCCGATTGAGGAACCGGCTGGCCTCTTCTGAGAGGGGCAGGCCCTGGGCCAGTGATCTGGCCCGCACCACGGGGTCGGAGAAGTCGATCGCCACGTCACGCTTCCCGCCTGAGGGTTTGGATCTGGAGGAGTTTCGGCTGCTGGCGCCCCCCTTCCGGGGTCTCCACCTCGAGCCGGCGCAGCCCGCTCCACCGTTGGCGGATGGCCTCCTCGACTCCCTGTGTCAGGGTGATGGCGCTCGAGGGGCAGCCGTCGCAGGAGCCCATGAGGCTGAGGCGCACCACACCCTCCTCAACGGAGAGCAACTCCATCTCCCCACCGTGTGAGTGGATGTAGGGCCGGACCTGCTGCAGCGCCTCCTCCACCAGTGCCAGCGCGTCGGCCTCTTCATGGTCCCCGCCGATGACCTCGTAGGCCTCGAGCATCGGGAGGAGCAGCGGATCCCCCTTGGCCGCCTCCAGTGCTTCCGGGGGGAGCAGGTCGATCAGCCGGTGGATCGACTCGCGGTGGTAGGCGTCCATCCAGTCCAGCAGCTCGAACACCTGGCTGCGGACCTGGTCATCGGGGAGGTTCTCGAGTTGCTCGATAAGAGTACCCATGCGCTCCAGCGCCTCATCGGCCCCCAGTTCCTCGACCTGCTCGGGCTCGCCAGGGGGGCCGCCCAGCGGTACCTCGTCGCTCACCGGGCCACCTCCTGCTCGACCCTCGCGAGTACCTCCGCGAAGCTCCCCTCCACCGGGTCGCTGAATCCGGTGCCGAACTCGGTATCGACCGCCTCCACCTCGACGACCACCGTGTCCGGGGGGAGCGCGCCGAAGTAGCGGAGGACCATGAGCGTGTGGTGGAAGTCGATGACTCCCCCTGCGGCCTCCCCCAGCACGGCGGTCACCTCCTCGGGGTCGGGAGGGGGTCCGTCGAGGGTGTAGCGCCGTATGGTCCCGGGAGGGTCGCCTCGGGGGTAGCCGGCCACCAGCACCGCGCGCTGTGGCCGCAGTTCCTGGAAGCGGTGAAGCGCCCGGTGCGCGGAGTAGGCGGCGTCTTCTACCACGACGTCATCCGGCCACGGGTGGCCCTCCACCCGGCGGACAAACTGGGGACCGAAGTCGAGATCCCTGAGCCAGGGATTCCCGACTCCCGCCACGAACACCCGGACCGCGCTCATGGGTTCTCCTTGCCCAACCTCCGACGCGTCCGGTGGCAGGACGTAGGGAACGAGGCGGGAAGACCCCGCCTCGTTCTCAAGCCCGTTGCCGTCCAGTGCGCTACTCAGAATCACTCCAGCGTGCAGGCGCAGGAGTTGACCTCCCGCACGATCGTGCCGCTCCCGGTGTGGATGTGGGTGGTGCACGGCATGCAGGGGTCGAACGACCGGACCGCCCGCATCACGTCGATGCCCTTGAGTTCGTCGTCGCCGACGGTCTCGAGAAGGGGGGTGCCGATCAGGGCCTCCTCGTAGGGCCCGGGGTTGCCGAAGGGGTCGCGTGGGGCGGCGTTCCAGGTGGAGGGCGTGCAGATCTGGTAGTTGACGATCTTGCCCTTGTCGATGATCGAGTGATGGGTGAGGTATCCGCGCCCCGCCTCGTGGTAGCCACACGACACGCGCTCGTCCTTCGGGATGTTGAAGCGGGTCCAGGCCGTGGTCTCGCCCGCGCGCCAGTACTCCAGGGCCTGGAGCAGGCAACTCATGGCGATCGCCGCCGTCCAGCTCACGGCGAAAGCCCGCGCCCGGTTGCGCTCGATGGCGTTGATCACCCTGGGCACCTTCCACTCGAGCGTCATCTCGGGGAGCTGGAACTTGGGCATCGTCATGATCAGCCCATCGCCGGTGGCCCGGTAGAAGTCGCTCGGTGGGCACTTCTGGGCGAGCGCCGTCGTCCACATCCGCCCATAGATCCCGGTCTCCATGGCAGTACGGTCCCAACGAGGGGCGGTGTCCCAGGTGTACTTCTCCTTGAAGTTCCGCCCCTCGGGCTGAATGATGGTGTCCTTGTTCCAGAAATGGTAGGGCGAGATTGGGTTGCCCAGCGGATCGGTGGTGTAGCGCGGCGAGCTGGACGTCCACTCCTGGTAGAAGGAGTGGGTGACGTACTCCTCGGTACCGACGTTGATCTGGTGGAGGTTGGTCGTCTCGAGGACGCCGTTGCGGATGATCCCGGGGGTCGACCACCGCCGGTCCCCCCACATCGCCATATTGGCGTAGGTGCCGTCGTAGGTCTCGGGGTCGTCCCAGATCCCGGTCTGGATGAGGTTGTTCGGCCGAGCCCCGACCCTCTCGTAGAGGGGATTCGCCTCGAGGAAGAAGTCCATCAGGTCGTCCCACCACCCAGCGATCTTCTTCGAGTAGTCGAAGAACTTGATCAGCCTCGTGTAGTACTCGTTGAACGTGGAGGTCGAGAGTGTGGTGGTTACCCCGCCGGGGATGAGGGTGGAAGGGTGGGGGTACTTGCCGTACATGAAGCAGCACATCTCCCTCCCCAGCCGGGTGAACTCGATTGCCTCGAGGTAGATCGCCCCGGTGAGGGGGTTCATGGCGTCCATGATGTCCTTGATGGTCCGGTAGCCATGGACGTAGGCGTGGGGAGCGGGGGTCTTGGCCGCCCGCTCGACCAGCTCGGGGTTGGTGACCTGGACCAGGGCCGTCGAGTAGTCCGGGCCGGCCAGCAGGCCCAGGTGGATCGGGTGGTCGTAGAGCATCTCCGCCGCCTCACCGAGGTTGCGGACGCAGACCCCCATGGGCGGGGGCCGCACCCCGAAGGCCATGTCGAGCCCGAGCGCGGCGACACTGGCGTGGACCCCGCCGCAGACCCCGCAGGCCCGGGAGCTGATGTCGATGGCGTCCCTGGGATCCCGGCCCTTCAGGATGATCTCGTAGCCCCGGAACAGCATCGCCATGGAATGGGCGTCGACGATCTCCCGGCGATCAAGGTCCATGTCGACGTGGATGGCCAGAGCCCCGGCAACCCGGGTCATCGGATCGATCATCCACTCGCGGACCCTGGGGGGGGCGGCGACGGCTCCGCCTACCGGCGTCGGCCGCTTGGTGAAGGGCTTGGGCTGCTTCGACAGGGAGTAGGGATTGGCCACTCCCTCCCTCATGTGAGCCCGCCCCTCCTCGTCGAACTCGATCGGCAGATTCTTGAAGCACATGGTCCTCGCCTCCTCGACTCTTTCGGTGAGTTCTCTGTCCCCCGTGAGAGGGCCTCCCCGCACCTCGGTATCAGTGTCTGTGCAATCTCATCGGTTAGGTGTGGAACCGGCGGCTGTCCTGCAGGGCCCGGTAGGCCTTGTGGATCCCCTTGACCACGCCCGTGGGCCCCTCCTGGTATCGGGCCCACCCCGAGGGGACGTCATCCTCCCAGCGGGCCGAAAGGTTCTTGTCGGACATGCTCATCCTGCGCATCCGCCGGATGAACCCGCCCACGACCTTGCTGGTGGTGGCTGAGATCAGCGAACCCGGGGGAGCCGTGTACATGGGGGAGAACTTGTCGGGGAACCCAGGCATCGTGCAGCCAATGCAGATGCCGCCCATTTGCATGCAGCCCCCGATCCCGTTGACCATCCCACGCTCGGCGATGTTGCACTGGACCACTGGGCCCCAGCAGCCGAGCTCGACCAGACACTCCTTGTCGCCGTACTCCTGCGCGAACACGCCCTCCTCGTAGTAGCCGGCCCGGGGGCAGTGGCGGTGGACGGTCTCCCCGTAGATCCACGCCGGACGGCCGAGCTCGTCGAACTCGGGGAGGGGGGCGAGCCCCTGGAGGAAGAGGAGGACCGCCGAGGCGGTCTCCATGAAGTTGTCGCCCACAGGTGAGCAGCCGGGGATGTTCACGACCGGCACCCCGAAGACACTCCGGTAGTCCTTGCCCAGGAAGTCCATGACCCCCATGGCTCCGGTGACGTTGCCCTCGGCACCTGGGATCCCGCCCCAGGTGGCGCACGTACCAATGGCAACCACCGCCGCCGCCTTCTGGGACATGCGCCGCAGCCACTCTGCGGAGGTGATGGTCCGCCCGTTTTCGGGATCCTCACCGAGCCCCATGAAGTAGCCGCTGCCCGACCGGGTCTCGTCGAAGACCGAACCCTCGAAAACGATCACGAACGGGGCGTCAAGCTCGCCCCGGTCGGCCATGAACAGGTTGTGCACCCAGTCGGGTCCGACTTCCGTGCTAACCACCGTGTGGATGAGATCCACCCGGGGCAGGCCCGGAACGATGCCCTGGAGGAGGTGCTCCACCTTCGGGTTGGTGGCGCCGGCTACCGCGATCGTGCAGCCGTCGCAGGAGGCCCCCACCAGCCAGAAGAGGTAGATCTTCTCCATCGGTCCCAGGCGGGCGTGCAGTGGGCGCTGGTCCCGCGTCCCCATGCTGCGGATACCGATCGGGGCATTCGGGTCATCGGGAGACATCTCCGAGGGCCGCTTGCCACTAGCGTTCGTTGCGTATGCCATCTATCACCTCCACCGTCTTGGGAGACTCAATGTCAATCGCATCTATAGTCGCCGGTCCATCAGATTCTACTCCTCTCACTGGTGCTGACAAGTCTCAGGCGGTGACGAGCGGCGCCTTGCCGGAGCCAGCCCTTGACTGCCACACCCCGTAACATATATGTTTTCTCCACGTAGTGTCCAGGCCGGTGGGAGTTGGCCGCTGTGACGGCGGAAGGATGAAGGGAGGCTAGGTGGTGGCCGGGAAAGAGGTGCTCACCAGTTGGTGGGTGGGGTTCGCCATTGCAGGAGTGGTACTGGTTGTGGTCGTAGCCTTGATCGCCGCCATCCTGAGGCTGGCCCAGCACATCGGGTGGCAGGCGTACACGGCTGTGGAGCGGCTGGACCACGTTCGGAAGAACACCCTGCCCCTCTGGGATATCCAGCAGACCAACTTCAAGCTTCAGGAAATCATCGAAGGGGTCGCACAGGCCCACGATGCGCTAAGGGGGTAGGAGATGAAGCTGGCCCTAGGACCGGAACACATCACCGTGTGGTGGGTCGCGCTCGGCGCCGGGTTGGTCGTCGAGCTGGTGGCGCTGAGCCTCCTCGAGTTCCTCCTCGGGCTGGTCAACACCATCGATGCGGCGGTTCTGTCGGTGTGGGAGATGGGAAAACGGGTAGCCGCAAATACCGCTACCACCTGGATGTTCAACCAGACTGCCCAGTTGGTAGAGGAGTTGGGACGCGAGGTGGGCTTCGGGGCGGACGCAGGCCCGCCGGCCTCCCGAGGCAACGGAGGCCCTCCAGATCGAGGCAACGGAGGCTCACAAGATCAAGGGCCCGAGCGGCCTCGGCGGTCGGTCCCCAGGGGCTACCTTACGTAGAAGAGGTGATTGTGGATGAGGACGCTGCTCTTGGTGTTCACCGTCATTGAGATCCTGATCTTCGTCGTTGTCCTGGGCGCGTATCTGGTTCGGATAGCGACCAGGCTCAAAAGTATCGCCAGCAACCTGGCCAAGGTGACCTTCGGAGTGCGGGCCATCGAGCAGGAGGCGGCAACGGTCGGTCCGGCTGCAACCCGGATCAACAGTGCTTTAGGAGGAGTGGTCCGCGGGCTTACCGCGGCAACCGATCGCTTCGCAAGGTGAGTTCGGCGGGGATCCTGCCTCCCTTGGGGGAGCCGCGGGGGCCCCGCCGCAGCGACGTTGAGTTGGTCAAGGACTTTATCCGCGGGGAGCCGGCGGGAGCCTCACCATCGTTACATATCGAGGGCGGGCTCCTGATGGCTGGGTCGAGCATGCCGCTTGCTGTGCGCATCGGGGAGGGGAGCCTTCTGGTCCGGCGCGACCTCCCCGAGGGGGCGCTCCCGCTGCGCACCCTGGCCGAGGAGGTGCTGGTGAGGGAGGGCTTTTCGCTGCTCGACGAGGATACGCCCCTTGGGATCCCCGCGGGAATTCAGCTCGCAGGGGTGCGGGTGGGCACCTGGGATCTGTGGGGGGTTGACATCGATCGGACGTACGCATACCTCAGGCAGGCTGTGCTCGGCAGCGACCCGCCGATCGCCATGAGCGACTCGCCGGCATGACTCCCTGTCCTGAGTGCGGAGCGCCGGCGGACGTGGTCACCGTCGATGCCATGCCGTGCGCGGTCGTCGAGGTGCTCAATTCCGGGGGAGCGACCCTCGTCGCGGAAGGGACCGAACTCATCGCGTTGGTCGAAGTGCAGTGTGCGGCCGGGCACCGCTTTTTCGGCCCTGAGGAACTGATCTTCAGGGATCGTCAGGTCAGTACAGGGGCCAAGTCTGAGCCTTCTGCGGCCTGAACCCTGAGGGGGGTCGCAGGGCCGAAGTGTGAACGGCGCCCCCGTGTCAGGCCAGGGACGCAAGCCCCTCCCGGACAGCCCGCTTGGCTTCGTCGGGGTCCAGTCGGGCCAGCTCCCGCAGCGGCCGTCGGAGGGCGCGCAGCACCTCGTCGGCGACGAAGAACCCCGTGCGCCAGTGGCCCTCGACCTCGCCCCCCTCGAAGAGGGTCGCCACCGCGGCGGGGTCTTCCTCCTCGAGCGCTTGGCGGAACCTGGCAAGGAGGTCCGCCCGGTGCTCCCGGCACCACGTGAGCCATTCCTCGAACCGGCCCATCCCGTACCAGAAGTACTCTTCCTCGGGGCGCCCCGGGAACGCTTCCCTGGAGGCCTGGATCGCCAGCCCCTCAAAAAAGCACGTCCACGCCAGGTCGTGTTCTGGGGGAGGGGCTCCCAGCATCTCCTGGTGAAAGGCGTGAGCCGTCTCGTGCGCAACCAGCACCCGAGCGGGCTCCGGGTTCGAGAACCACTCGAGACACCAGAACACCGCCGGCTCAGAGCCGAGCCGCCCGACGAAGGCGTTGGTGCTGAAGGTCCCTACCATGAGCACGTGGAGGGGGGAGGCGACATCCTCCGCCCCGAGCAGCGTCCTGACCCGAGGTTCAGCCTCCTCGAGGATTGCCGGCCAGAGGGAAGCCGCCTGTTCCACGCGCTGGCGCACGGTATAGAGGCGGTGGGACAGTTGCCCGGGGGCCGGCTCGCCTTGATGGACTGCGTAGGCTTCGAACACCTCGGGGTGGGCCGAGTGGTACTGCTTCTCCCACAGGTCCTCCCGGCGCCAGGGCGACTCGGGGGCCGCCCTCTTGGCGTAGGCCAGGAACGAGGGGATGGTGTCGAGGAGGCGGGGCATGGCCAACCTGTCAGATCCGGTCGAGCCCTATGCCGCCGCGTCGCGCGGCGTTGCCGGAGACGGCCAGCTCGTGGGATACTCGCTTTTCCACATATCTGTCAAAGGACTGTACCATTCTGGCGTCTCGACGAGCGGGTTCCCAGCCTCTGGGGCGGCAGCCCGCCATTCGACATTGACGTAGCGCGACTCTGAGAGCGGGAGGAGAGGCGTATGTGTCTGGGGATTCCGGGGCAGGTCGTGGAACTACTGGAGGACCAGCCCCATCTTGGGCTGGTCGACGTCGCGGGCATCAAACGCAACGTCAACATCGGCCCGGTCGAGAGAGACGGGGTCAAACCCGGTGACTGGGTGCTCATCCACATGGGGATTGCCATGTCGATCATGGACCCGGAGGAGGCCAGGAGCACGCTCGAGTTCCTCGAGCGGCTGGAGCAGATCGACTCGACGTTCGCCTCCTGAGCAATTCGTTGAAGTGTTTCTGTTTCACCGCGCATAACGCGGTCAAACAGAAAAACATCGCCACAACCTGGTGCCTATTCCGTGACCTCGATCTGGTAGGTGCGGATCTCTCGCGCACTCTGTCCCCAGGGTCGGGCGTAGAGGCACCGCAGGGTGACTCGCCCGGTCTCCTGGCCAATCGTGCGCACCCGGGTGAGGGGCTGCCCGCCGGGGTCGAACTGCTGGCCCAGTATCTTGACCGCGTCGCTTGAGAGCTCGAGTCTCCAGATGTGGCCGGGCACCGGAATCGTAGGGATCTCGAGCTCGACTTCTTCGTCCAGGCGCAGGACGACCTCCTCGACCGGGTGGACCACCGGCTGGGTGGGCTCGGGGGCGACATCCGTCCCTTGCCGGGGGGGCACCCGGAAGATGGCCGGGACCTCCCCGGACCGCTGGTATGCCGTTGGGGGCGGCTTGGGGGTGTCGGAGACCCATATCCACCCATCCCGCTCCTCCGCCTCGTAGATCTTGAGATATCCGGGCTTCAGTCGGTAGAGGGTCTCGGGCCGGGCATCGCAGGTGGGGAAGATGTTGGCGCCAGTGGTGAGGTCATACAGGTAGGTGTGTTGGGGGCACCGCAGTGTCCCCTCGTAGATGGTGGCCTGGGCCAGGGGGGTACCTTGGTGCGGGCAGTGGGTGGTGAAGGCCACCACCCGCCCCGAGGGGAGCCTGGTGAGCAGCACCTCGGTGGTACCCGCTCGGACGGAGACGATGGCGGGCTCCCCCACGGTCATCGCCCGGGCCTCCCTTCGCACCCGCATGTGATCGTCGACTCTCATCGTGGGCAGGGGCAGCTCCTTGCTGCGGAGTACTTGGTGGAGACCGCTCCACCGTCCCCTCGGTGCTCTAGCCCACATTGACCGGCCATTTCGCGCGCCGGTCCTGAAGGCCCTCCTCCAGCGCCTCCCGGTGCGCCCGGGGCGAGGGGAGGTCGGCTGCGACGAAGCACTCCCGAAGCTGCTCGAGGACGGCCGGATCGGGCCGGTGCTTGAAGTTGAAGTAGTGCTCCTCATAGACCATCTGCTTGGGAACCCCGAGGTCCGACAGCGCCGCGGACATCTCCTCGATCATCGCTCCGTTGCCCGCGAGGTAGAAGTGTTTCCCTCCCAGCGTCTCGAGGAGCGGCGGGACGGTCTCGGTCAGACGTCCCGTGAGGTCTCGCCATCCCTCTGGCGGCTGGGAAAGGGAGAGGTGGTAGGTGAGGTTTGGGTAGCAGCCCGCCAGGTCCTCCAGTTCATCCACGAGGCAGACGTCCTCGACGAGGCGGAGACCCCAGAAGAGCCGGATGGGGCGGTCGAAGCCACGGGGAAGGGTGTACCGCAGAAGGGAGAGAAATGGCCCGATGCCCACCCCGGTGGCCAGGAGGATGAGTTCGGTGTCCGGCTCCTTCGGGACCATGGTGCGGCCCGTGGGCCCGCGGAAGGAGATGACATCCCCGGGTTGCAGCGACGTGAGGTAACGGGACAGAGGGCCTTCGGGCACAATGCGGACCAGGAGCTCGAACCTTTTCTCGTCACAGGGAGGCGAGAGGATGCAATACGGGCTCCGGCCGTAGCCGAGCGTTCCCAGATATGCCTGGATGCCCACGAACTGGCCCGGGAGGAAGCCGAAGGGACCGTCATCCTTGACTCTGAAGTGGAGCCGGAGGGTTCCCGTCTCCGTCAGCGGCTCCGCCGCCACAAGCTCGGCCATCCGGTTGTACTTTTCCAACTTGCCAAGGGCCCGCTCAGGCGCCGCCCGCGAGACCGGGAGACGATGCTTTTGGGCATCTGGCGGGCCTGGCTGGCTGCGCGCACGCCCCCCTTCCCACGTGCTCCCGGTTGGCAGAGGGACGATCATGGCTTCAACCCGTGGGTTGCGTTCCGAAGGCGCATCCGCATCCTCCGGCGACTGCATAGTGTGACTCCTGCACTTAGATGTCGGACTCCAAGACAGAAAGTATTCCAGTCGGCGCCACGGTCAGCAAGGCGGGGCCGCCTGAGCTCGTCGTATCGGTCCGGTGCCTCGTCAGGCGAGACCGAGCTCCTTGGCCGCCAACGCGGTGCCTTCGATCCGAGCCCGGATCTTGGCGAAGGCGGTATCCCGGGTGGTTGACGTGTCGTCCCCGAAGGGGGAGAAGCCACAGTCGTCACAGGTTCCGAGCCGCTCCAGAGCCAGGTACTCCGCGGCCTCGAGGACGCGATCCCTGACCTCGTCCGGTGTCTCGATCCGCGGGTCGATCGGATCGATCACTCCGACGAAAATGCGGGCGTCGGGCGGGGCGTGCTCCTTGATGATGCCCAGAATCCTGGGTCGGTCCGGCTCGCTGGCAAGCTGGATGTAGAAGGTGCCGGCCTTCAGCTCGAAGAGCATGGGCAAGAGCTCCGCATAGTCCACGTCGAGACTGTGCGTCGAGTCCTGGTCCCCCCCGGGGCAGGTGTGGACGCCGATCTTCCTTCTCTCTTCCTCCGAGAATCGCTCGAGCACGCGGTTGTTGAGGTCGATGAAGGACCTCAATATCTGCTTCGAGGGATCGAGCTTGATCGAGAGCCTCCCCTCGGTGAAGTCCATCTGAACCTTGTAGGCCCCCCGTCGCAGGCACGCTCGGATGTCGGTCTCCGCCTCTGCGGCGAGGTCCCCGAGAAACGTCTCCCGCGGATAGCCGTCGATCCCGTCCTGGGGGTAGAGAAGGCTCAGCGCGGACGCCGCTATCACCGGCTGCTTCACGGGGACATGGGCGTATCGCTGGGCCGACTCCAGGTAGGTCGCGGCATAGACCTGGTACTGGAACGGCCCAGCTGTCAGACGAGGGAGTTGACGGGTGTGCCCATCGGCGAAGGGGATGGTCACCCCGTCCGGTGCAAGGTCCTTCATGCCGTGGATCGGGTAGGTGGCGAAACTCGGCTTGGCCTGCTCCCCGTCGGTGATGACTGGGGACCCCGTCGCCTCGAACCGCTCGATGGTGTCCCGGATGGCAGCGTCCTGCAAGGACCGGACCTCCGCCTCGGAGACTCGGCCCTCGCTGAGTCCCTGGACTGCAGCCTGGAGCTCAGGAGACCTGGGAATGCTGCCGATGGGTTCGGTGGGGATCGACATGGCGCAACCTCCCTGGTAGCCGATAGGGGAGCGGATGGGCAATATCGTACGCGGCCACGGCCGGTCGGGGAAGAGGATCCTCGGTCAGCGTCCGAGAACACCAGAGTCAAACCTCGGGTTCACGGCCGCCGTGGGGGTCGCCGCCTAGCGGGGGGAGGAAAGGGGCGGCGGCTCCTCGCCGAGCTCCCCGGCGGCGGCGAAAGCCTCCGGGTACATCGTCCCAATCCCCGCGGCCACCCGCTCCAGGTCGTCGTCGCCGGGGTGGAGCTGCTCCGCCTTGCGGAGCGCCCACAGGGCTCCCCCCACGTCGCCCGCCCGGGCGAGCATTTCGGCGGCGGCGGCCACGGCCTTCCAGACGTCCGATCCCGGGCGGTACCGGCCGGCGGCCTGGACCGCGAGGAGGCGGATGCGGGGGATGAATTCCTTGGGGGGAAGTGTCTCGGCCAGACCCAGGATCAGGGTGACCGTGGCGTACCCGAAGGCGGCCAGGGCGTAGCTTCTCTCGACGCCGGAGGGGACCGTCCCCTCGAGGAGGGCAACCGCCTCTCGCCGCAGGGTCTCGGCCACCGCCACCGCTTCGTCCGCCTCCCCGGTCCCCAGCATCGCCTGGGCCTGCCGGACTCGTTCATACAACTCCCTGGCTTTGGGCACGGGTACCAGCCTACCTTTCCACCTCCAGGTCCCGGCACCGCCACGGTCGCCAAACCGGCGTCGCGGTCGGGTCCCGGAGTTCCTGAAAACTTGACTAGATGAACGCGTCACATACAGTGTAGAATCCACTACAGCCTGGAGTCCTGTCCGAAGGAGAGCCAAGGAGGCTGATGGCATGGTCTGGTGGTGGATCGGCAACGCAGTGTTCTTGTTGGCGGTGATCCCGTTGGTGGTGTTCCTCCTCAACCGAGTGCTTCGCCCCGCTTTTCAGATCCGGAAGTACGTCTCCGACATTCTGGATCACGGGGTTGCGCTCACCGGGGAGCTGGATTCGTTCACACTCCTCGAGACGACTCGAGATCTGGTGGGCCAAGCAGTGGAGCCCGCCGCCCGTTATGTGACGGCGATCGAGGCATGGCTCTAAACACACTGGACGGGCTGACATAGGAGGAGGGGAGACAGATGGCGTTGGCAGCGGTAGTCACGCTGATAGGAGTCGCGATCGTGGTGGCTGCACTGGCGATCTACTTGACCACGATCGCGGTGATTCTCAAGAGGGTTACGTTCACGCTCGGAACGATCATCGCCGGCGTGGGAGCCATCGATCACGCGACCCAGCCGACCGCCTCGGTCGTTTCCGACATCAATGGCAGCTTGGAGCGGATTGCTTCCGCGGTCCGCGAGAAGATCACTGCCCGCCTGGCGGCGGAAAAAGGGCCGGATGCAGAAACGGCGAAGGCGAGGATCGAGCAGTTGCTCAACCCGAGCATCGGGGTCCCGCCCCGGTAGCTCAACGGAGGGACGAATGAAAGACGACCGCAGGAAGTTCGAAGAGTTCGCCGAACTCGCGGCACGCATGAGGGAGCAGGTCTACTCGATTCCTATCCCGGCCGCCCGGATCGCCGACCTCGAGTTTGTGGCGACGGCGCGCGGCGAGGCCCTGAGAAGCATGCTTCGAAAGTGGGTGCTCGAGCGTCTGGATCATGAGGCGCGCACCGGGCCTCCGGTGATAACCTGATCATCAATATGGACAAGCGCAAGCCGCGCACTCAAGACAATCGAGGCGAGGTGGATGAGCGGCCTGTGGAGCTTCCACGGGAGACCGTGAAACCGACTGTTCTCCTCCTGCTGCGCGGCCGCAGGGCCCACGGGTATGCCCTTCTGGAGGAACTGGAGGCGCTCGGCGTGCCCGTGCGTGAGCCCGGCGGGTTCTATCGGGTTCTCCGGAAGCTTGAGGGGTCGGATCTGATTCGCTCTCGTTGGGAGCCACCAGCCTCGGGCCCTGCCCGGAGGGTGTACCAGTTGACCGCCAAGGGCGAACGGGAGCTCGCCGTTTTGGCCGACGCGCTCGAGCGGCAGCACCAGTTGATGTCGTCTCATGTGCGGCGCTTCCAAAAGGCCGCGTCGGAGAGCCCGCCGCTGGCGGACGCTGCGGATACAGACACAGACCCGGCCTGACCACGATCCCTTGGAGGGCACCGTCCAGGGGTGTGGTCGTGTACTGACCGAGTTCTCTGCGATGTGCGGTCCCAGCGTTTCATGCTCCTAGAACGGTTACCCGTGGACGGCGAGCAGGCCGGGCCGGAGGAGCGGGCCTGGGTCATCTGGCTTTCGTGCGGCGGCTGCGAAGGCTGCACGATGTCGGTCCTCGGGGCGACCTCGCCTCGCCTCGAGGAGTTGCTGGGCGGGGGGCTGACCCACATCCCCCGGATTGAATTCATCCACCCAGCACTGTCCCTGGAGGCTGGAGATCAGTACCTGGAGGCGTTGAAGCGGGCTAGGCTGGGCCAGTTGGATCCCTTCATCCTCGTCCTCGAGGGATCCGTGTTCGACGAACGGCTCGCAGGTGACGGTTCGTTCTCACGCCTGGGTCAGGTGGCGGGCCAAGCAGTCGCCGTGGAGGACTGGATAGCATGGCTGGCGCCCCCGGCCGCTGCGGTCATCGCTATCGGGACGTGTGCCACCTGGGGAGGGGTTCCTGCTGCACGCGGGACGGTCACAGGGGCCATGGGTCTGGAGGCCTTCCTGGGCAAGGATTTCCGCAGCCGGAGTGGGCTCCCCATTGTGAACGTCCCGGGCTGCGCCCCGAACGGCGATGCGTTCGTCGAGCTGCTCTCGTACGTCCTCTTGCACCTGGGAGGCTTGGTGCCACTCGAGCTCGACGGGCTCAACCGTCCACTGTGGCTCTACACGCACTCCACGCCGCTCCAGCCGGTCCGGGGCCTCAACCAGACCTGGGAGGAGGCGGACGAGCGCGCTGACTGTAGCGTCCCGGTACGAGGCTGGATCAACCACCTCGGTGGCTGCGCCCTCGTAGGCGGGGCTTGCAACGGATGTACCCGGCCCGACTTCCCTGACCGGACTCTTCCGGTGATCGCGTCGCACACGCCGCCGGCAACCGGTGCAGGACATGTGCTTTAAGAACCTTCCCATCGTCTTCGACGACGAGGGAAGAGCTCACCTGGACGAGGGCACGTTCGCCGTCGATGCCGTTCCGCCCCAGGCCGAGGAAAGCAAGCCCACTCCAGCATCGGTGATCGACTTCCACATCGATCCGGTCACCAGGGTGGCGGGGGCTCTAGCTTTTCACGCTCGCGTGGACCTGGAGAACGGCGTGATCACCGATGCCCACTCCGAGGCGGTGATGTTCCGGGGATACGAGGTCATTCTCCGCGGACGGGACCCTCTGGAGGCCATCGACATCTCCTCCCGCGCGTGTGGGGTGTGCGGTGGCGTCCACTCCGTGTGCGCCGCCATGGCACTGGAGATGACGTTCGGGGTAGCCCCACCTCCCCTCGCGATCATCGCCAGGAACATCGCCGAAGCCGCCGAGCTTCTCTATGACCACTGCTTGCACCTTTTCCTGCTGGCCGGGCCGGACTACTCCGAGGCCATGGTCCGCCTGACCAACCCCGACCTGTGGAGGAAGGCCGAACGCACCAGCGCTCCGAGCGGCGGGACCCATGGCCTGTTGACCGTGGCCGAGATCATGACGGCCCTGAACCCATTGCGTGGGACGCTGGCCCTTGAGGCGCTGGAGGTCACCCGGTGGGGTCGAGAGATCATCTCGCTGATCTTCGGCAAGTATCCCCATCCCTCAGCCGTTGTCCCGGCCGGGTTGGGCACCCGGTTCGATCACACCACCTTGAATCAGGTGCTGGCCCGAGCGGTCCGTCTGCTGGACTTCGCGAAGCGCGTGGCCGCGGTGTGGGAGGACCTGGTGGAGTTCTTCTACGACGCAGATCCTGCCTACCGGCAGGTCGGGGTGAGACGGGCCAACCTTATCTCCACCGGGATGTGGGACGAGCCCGACGTGTACGACGCAACCTACCGGAACGTGGACGCCTGGGGCTCCCGCCGGCTATCGCTTCCGGGGGCGGTGGTCGACGGGACCCTCCGGACCACCCGGCTCTCCGCGATCAACGTGGGGATCGAGGAGTTCGTGGAGCACTCCTTCTACGAGCCGTGGAACGGCGGGAACCTCCAGGCCGAGGCCCCCGATGGCTCCCCTCTCAGCCCTTACCACCCCTGGAACAAGCGGACCATCCCCAGGCCGGAGCGCCGGAGCTGGAAGGAGCGGTACTCCTGGTCGACATCCCCACGGTGGGACCGGGAGCCCATGGAATCAGGGCCGCTGGCCCGTCTGTGGATCACGGCGAGGGCCGGCCGGATCAACGGCGAGTTCATCCGGGGCGGAGACGGCAGGGTTGAGGTGACCCTCCCTCGCGCCGGCCTGCCAGAGGTGACGCTGGCGTGGCGGATCCCCCAAGTGGTCAACGCACTTGAACGGAACCGGGCCAGGGCAATCTACGTGTCCTACTGCTTGATGGTGGCGTACTCCCACCTCCTCCGGGTCTTCGACTACCTCCGGACGGGCGAGGCTGCAATGGCCACGCCGTTCACGGTTCGCGATGGTATCGGCGTGGGCTTCTGGGAGGCGGGTCGAGGGGCGCTCACCCATCACTGCGTCGTGGAGGATGGACGCCTCCAGAACTACCAGATCCTCACGCCTTCCTCATGGATGGCATCCCCTCGGGACCCGTGGGATGTTCCCGGGCCGTACGAGGAGGCCATCATCCACACTCCGATCCTGGAGCAACATCGTGGGCCGGAGGGCTTTGTCGGCATCGACATCCTGCGGGCCATCCGATCCTTTGATCCTTGCCTGCCATGCGCGGTCCACTTGGACACCGGACGTGGCACCATCGTTCGGGACGCCACCACCTGTGCCTGCGGCTTGGAGCCTCCCGAGGATCGAGCGTGGGGGAAACGCGATGCCTGACGCGGCGCAGGACTCCCCGGATGGACTTCTGGTCGAGGCCTTGCGCCAACTGGCCGATGTCCAGCTCGAGCTGGAAGGGGAGCGGCTCCGGCGGATGTCGGTCGAAGGCCTGTTCGAGGAGGTTCTCAGCGCCATGTCCGACGGCCTGATCCTGGTGGAGCCCCGGGGCCGGGTGTGGCGCGTCAACAAGTCGGCGGCCGACCTCTTGAGGCGCACCACCGAGGAGATGGTGGGCAAGCGGCTTCGGGACGTGTTGGGGCCGGGCGTTCCCGCCTCCACCTGGGAGCTCTTCCAGCGGGACCGCAGGGGCCGGTTGGAGGCGGTAGAGACCGTGGTGCTGCGAGCGGACGGGGAGAAGGTCCCCGTCAGTCTGTCCTGTGCGGTCATTACCGACCCTGACGGGAAGGTCGTCGGGGCAGTGTATGCCGCCCGCGACCTCAGCCAGACCCATCGGCTGCTTCACGAGCTGGAACGTGCCGAGGCAAGGTGGCGACTTCTGGCGGAAGTCGGCGACCTGCTGGGAGAAGAGCTCGACCCCCGGGACGCCTTGCCCGCTGTCTGCGAGCGTCTCAGCGAAGCGACGGGGTGCCACGCGGCGGTGATCCTTGTCCGGGAGGGAAGGTTCGTCGAGGATATTGTCCTTGGCCCAGGCCTGGACGCACCCGTCTCCGAACTTGTCGCCCATCCCCTCCCCGCTGGGACCGCCTTGGCTCTCGTGGTCCGGGGAGCCCGGGTGGTCCACGCCCCGACACTGCAGCCCGACTTCCCGCTCGGGATTCCGGGCTGGCCGGCGCGGTCGGCGGCTCTCGTCCCCCTCATGGCGAGGAACACCTCCCTCGGCGCCCTCCTGCTCTTCTCGGAACAGCCCGGCGCAGTCGGCGAGCCCGCCGTCGGTGTGTCGGAACTGGTTGCCGCCCGCGTGAGCCTGGCCCTCGCCAACGCGCGGCTGCGCGAGTCCCTGGTCGAGCTGGAGGCCGCCCGAGAGGCTGCTCAGTCCCGTCAGGACGTCATCGCTGGCCTGTCGCACGACATGAAGACGCCGCTGGGGGTTATCTCCGCCCTCATCGAAGGCCTCAGGGAGGACGGATCGCCGCAGGAGCGGGAGCGCATGTACACGGCGATGCGCCGGCAGGTCCAACGGCTACGCTCGCTGGTCCAGCAGTTTCTCGACTACTCCCGCCTCGAGGGCGGACACCACCTCGTGGTCCACACCCAGCCCACCGACCTCGCGGAGCTCATCGACCGCTCGGTGTCCACCTGGGGGCGCAACCACCCGATCGAAGTCGACCTCGAGGCCGGGCTGCCCCGGGCCCTCGCCGACTCGGAGCGTCTCGAGCAAGTGCTGGCCAACCTGCTTTCGAATGCTGTGAAGTTCTCCCCTCCGACGTCGCCTGTCGCCATCGCCGCCCGGAGAGTGCGCAAGACGATCGAGATCAAGGTGACCGACCGCGGAAGGGGCATCCCGCCCGCGGACCTCGCCAACCTGTTCGAGAAATTCCACCGGGGAGCAGAAGCCCGGGGCACCCAGGGAACCGGGCTGGGGCTGTACATCAGCAAGGCCCTCATTGAGGCACAGGGAGGGGCCATCTCCGTCACCAGCCGAGTTGGCGTGGGAAGCACCTTCACCGTCACCATTCCGTCGGTTCCATGAGGGGGCCCGCGGCCGGAAGGATGACGAGATGACGGTCACGCTGCTGGTCGTGGACGACGAGGAGGACGTCCGCCTCTCGTTGCGCATGATGCTGCGCCGACCGGGGTGGGCGGTTTCGGAGGCCGCCTCTGGGGAGGAGGCCCTCGAGCTGTGCCGTCGCGGTGGGGTGGACGTACTGATCTTGGACCACAAGATGCCCGGACTGGCCGGGATCGACGTGGCTCGGATCCTAAGAGGAGAGGGTTTCCGCCGTCCAATCATTCTGTACTCGGCCTACCTCACACCGCAGATCGAGGCCACCGCCGAGGAGCTCAGCGTCTGGGCCGTGGCCAAGGAGGATGTCGAGGAGCTGATGGACACCCTCCGGGACGTGACGGAGAACGGGCATCGGAAGCAAGACGATGGTGCGGCGGGGTGACGGGCTTGCCACCGTAGGGCGTCTCAGCGTGGCCTGCCTGGCGCTCACGTGGTTAACTTGTCCCCATGGCGGCCTTGCCGAAATCGGATGCCCTCCGGGCCCTGTACTGGCGCCAGGAGATCCTCCAGTTCATGTTCTGGCTCAAAGGCGAAGGGTTGGGCGAGGGGGCGAACTGGCGCACGCTCGAGCGCTTTTTCGGCCCTGAGTCGCCAACCGGGAGCACGTATCTCGACCGCCTTGTCGACGAAGGATTCCTGGCGAAGGAAGATGGTTTGATCAAGCTGACGGACAAGGGTGTCAATGACGGAAGCCACATCTTCTCGGAGCAGTTTGCCGATCTTACCCGCCCGGCTCCTGGCGCCTGCGGGCCAGAATGCTGGTGTCGCCTCTCCCCCGACGAAGCCGAGGCATGTCTGGCGGAGCGAGCCGCCTGGCTGTGACCGACGACGCCCGAGGAGAGCTCGAAGAACCGCAGGGCGGACTTCCCAAGAACTTCCTTCGCCCTTGCCTGCTTCTGCTGCTCAGCGAGGGGCAGGCCCATGGCTACGACCTGCTGGTTCGTCTGGCCGATTTCGGCGTGAAGGTTGATCCCGGGGGCCTCTACCGCACCCTGCGGACCTTTGAGCGGGAGGGTCTGGTGCGTTCCTGGTGGGAGACCTCGGACGCCGGGCCGGCCCGCCGCACCTACGTGCTCACCCCCGAGGGGGAGAACTGGCTGAGGCTATGGGGCGGGACCTTGCGAGAGTCGAGCCGGTTTCTGGACCGGTTCCTGGCCCGGTACGAGGCCGCAGTCGGTGAGGACGCCTCCGTCATCCGGCGCGAGTAGCAGCCTCAGGCCATCAGACCCGTGCCTGTCCTACCCCGGCACCCACGCTGGCGTGAACCCCAGGCCCCGCATCAACCGGCGACCCTGAGGTGATTCCGGTCCGCCATCTGAGCGGCCCGCTCGGTGACGGCGGCGGAGACGCCCTGAATCATCGGACCCCAGGCCTGCTTCAGCACCCGCACTGTGAGATCGCGCCCCATAGTCAGCCAGTCCCCTCTGAGGTCTTTGAGTTGGGGTGACCTGAAGATCAAGGCGGCGGCCTTGACAGCCAGCTGCGCTCCATCCAGCCCCTTCCCAACCAGGGCCTTGAACTCCGGGGACGCCGCGACGTCCCCCCAGGTCTCGACAGTGGGCTTCATACCCGACAGGGCCGTCTCGAGGAAAATCCTGAACTCCTCGGTCTTGGCGAGCGCCTTCCAGGAGGCGACGACCGGCCCGAGTCGTTCCAGCGCGCTGTCCACGATCGCCTGGAACTCCTCGGACCTGCTAATGGCGTCCCACGGCCGGACTGCCATCCCCTCACGTTCCGTCTGCGTGCTCACATCCACCCCCATCCCGAACCTCCTGGCGCCCGAGTCATGTAGATGTATTCTACATTTATAGAAGAGCATCATCTGGGTCGAAGCGAGCCTTGGTGGTGCCGGCTCGCAGATTTGCATCCGGCCCACGCATGATCGAGAGCGAAGCGACGCCGAGCACCGCTGGTGCCCGGCATGAAGAGAAGGGGGGGAGGAAGTGGCCGAACCGACCAAGGAGAGGGAAGGACGCTCCGACGACGCCGTATGCAACTGCGGGTGCGGTGCACCGGCAGCCGAGGATGTGCCCGAGAACGAGGAAGCCGAGCCCCAGGCGGAGGCCTGCAACTGCGGCTGCGACTGCTGCGCGGCAGCGTAGGGCCTTTCGAACACGAGGGGTTGGCTCTTTCGTTATGGGTGCACCGGCGCCCTTCGCATGGGAGGGCGGTCGCCGGGACCACGTAGAGTGGTGGATGGCGGGCCGGCCCGGGGCCGGTGGGAGGGCTGGCGGCGGTCTTCGGCTTTCTTTGTGTCGTGACGCATCAATATGGTGCTTGATTACACAAAGAGAGCTGCGTCACGCCGCTGGGCCTGCCTTGGAGGCTGGATGACGGCCATAGTCAGTGAGTGATGCGGGTAGTGCGCGCTGTGCTTCGCTACGCGCTGCGGTCCGCAACCCCACTTGAAAACAGCGAGCAGCCAGAGAATGGCGGAGAGGCTACAGGCTCGTCCCTGCCCTTACCGCTCCTCCCAGGGGACATGAGCATGGACATCGGCCAGCCTCCCACGCTCCCTGACCGCCGCCGATTTCCCCACCCTGACCCAGCCTGAGCCGCGGTCACCTTTCTGCCCCGGCCCAGCCGGGGCACGTGGCCGCCCCAGAGGGACAAGGACTGGCTTCATGGCATTTCGGTAGCTTCCATGTCCCCCCGAGCCGCCGAACTCGGGTCTTCCCCTAGCGTCGTGGCGGGCGTAGTATGTCCGTCGGATATCTGCGGACATCATCTAGATGTGGCCCACAGGGCGGCTGATCTACGGGGAGGTGTCATGGCGGTCGAAACCGGGGCAATGTCCCCTTCACAACATCTTCTGGAGATTCTCGGGCCAGTTGATCGTTATCACGATGTTGCGGCACTGGGGGATTTCGGAATGCCAGCCCGGGCGACGACGGAGGCATTCCTTGAGCCACTGGCCAAGGGGCTGCCGGCCAGCCGGCTCGGCCCCCTCGAGAAGGTCCACGTTTTCTGGTTCGCCGGGATGAGCTGCGACGGCTGCAGCATCTCCGTCACCGGCGCGCAGTCGCCCTCCGTGGAATCGCTCCTCCTCGGGGCGCATCCGGGGCTCCCGCGGGTGATCATCCATCACCCCGTGCTGCAGATCGAATCCGGCCCCCGGTACTTCTACGCCCATGAGCAGGCGCTTCAGGGCACCTTGGACGCCCCCTACGCCATCGTGCTGGAGGGGTCCATCAGCGACGAGGCCTCGGCGCTCGCCACCGGCGGCTACTGGTCCGGGCAGGGGGAGATGCCCTGGGGACCCGATGGCGCGATGCGCACGGTATCGACCGACGAGTGGATCGCCCGCATGGCCCCGGGAGCGGCCGTCACCCTCGCGATCGGGACGTGTGCGACCTGGGGCGGGGTACCCGCCGCCGAGGGCAATCCGACGGGCGCCATGGGTCTGATGGACTTCCTCGGCAAGGATTACAAGAGCGCCCTTGGGCTGCCGGTCATCAACATCCCCGGCTGCGCCCCCGTCGGAGACAACTTCACCGAGACCGTCGCGGGCCTCCTCTACTACCTCCAGGGCTTCGGGCCCCTGCCGGAGATCGACGAGCTGGGGCGCCCGGCTTGGCTGTTCGGCGAGACGGTGCACCGGCACTGCGTCCGGGGTGCCTACTACGAGGAGGGGAGCTTCGCCGGCGACTTCGGCGGGAGAGAGTGCCTCGTTGAGATCGGATGCTGGGGGCCCGTCGTCAACTGCAACATCGCCTCCCGTGGGGCCATCAACCACTACGGGGGCTGCATGAACACCGGCGGGGCCTGCATTGGCTGCACGATGCCCGGCTTCCCCGACAAGTTCACCCCCTTCTACCGGCGGCCTCCGGGATCGGCCGTGTCAACCGGCGTTTCCCGGGCCCTCGGCGGGTTCATCCGGCCGCTGCGCAAGTACACCAACACGTACCTGAACCGAGAGGTGCGCTGGGATGAAGAGAACGTAGGGGACCCCGAGGACAGTCCCGTTCTCGCAGCCGGCCACCAGCTTTACGACATCATGCGCCGCGCCACCGACCGGGGGCAACGGCCGGGTGATGCGTGGGGGAAGCGGGAGCCTTGAACGGACGAACTGGCGACTGAATCCTGAGCGACGAGGGAGCTGGCGGCAGCGGCCCCAGCCCGGACGAAGGAGCGGAAGGCCATGTGCTTTAAGAATCTGCCGATCACGTTTGACAAGGCTGGCAATGCCCGCATCAAGCGGGGGGTCCGCGACCCGTACTCGGTCACAACTGTCCGCCCACCCGTTGAGCAGACCGACGAGGATCGCGAGGAACTGATCCAGAAGCTGATGGCTCGCAACGGGCACATCAAGTCGCTGAACATGGACCCGGTCACCCGGGTCGCCGGAGCACTGGCCGTCCATGTGGTCGCCGACCTCAAGAACCACCGGTACCTCGACGCCCGATCGCAGGCCACCCTCTTCCGGGGATACGAGGTCATCCTGATGGGGCGTGATCCCCGGGATGCCATCTTCATCTCCTCCCGGGCCTGCGGGGTCTGCGGCGGGGTCCACGCCCACGCCGCGGCGTACGCGATCGAGATGGCGATGGGGATCGCCCCCCCTCCCCTCGGGACGGTCGTGCGCAACATGCAGGAGGCGGCCGAGATGGGCTACGACAACCCCTTGCACCTCTACCTGCTGGCCGGCCCCGATTACTCCGAGGCGGTCATGAAGGCGTGCAACCCCGATCTGTGGAAGAAGGCGGAGTCCTGGAGCTGCCCCGCCGAGAAGTACCACGGCTTCAAGAAGATGTCGGACATCATGACCGCCCTCAACCCGTTGACCGGTGCGCTCTATGGGGAGGGGCTCGAGTTCACCAGGCTGTCCAGGGAGATGTTCGTGGTGCTGGCCGGCAAATACCCCCACCCGCAGACGGTTGTGCCGGGAGGGGTCTCGACCACCGTCTCCCTCTCGACGTTGAACGAATACCATTCGCGGCTCTCCAAGATCTTCGATTACGGCCGGCGGATGATCACGATCTGGGACGACATCACCGAGTTCTTCTTCGAGGCCGACGAGCGCTTCATGCAGGTGGGAGCCAGGCCGATGAACGTGATCGATCCGGGCTACTTCGACGACCCTCACGCCTACGACGCCACCTATGCCAACTGCAACGCCTGGGGCGAGCGGCGGTGGTCCACACCCGGCGTCGTGATCGATGGTGAGCTGGTCACCACCCGGCTCACCGACATCAACACCGGTCTGGAGGAGTTCGTCGAGCACTCCTACTACGACGACTGGGCCGGGGACCACTACACGACGGACCCGCTCGGCAATCCGATCAGCCCCTACCACCCCTGGAACAAGCGCACGCTTCCCAAGCCCAGCGGCAAGAGCTGGAAGGAGAAGTACACGTGGGCCTGCACTCCCAGGTGGGACCGCAGTGTGGTGGAGGCCGGCTGCTACGCCCGGCTGCAGATGACGGCCCTGGCGCAGAAGCTGCCGGCGAACGACTTCATCGAGGCGACCGGTCACAGCCTGCGCATGCACATCCCGAAGGGGGTGGGGCCCGAGTTCGGGGTGGAGTGGGAGGTCCCGGAGGTGTGGAATGCCCTGGAGCGCAACCGGGGCCGCGCCTATCACTACGTCTTCTCCCAGCTCGTCGGTCTGGCCAACCTGCTGGAGGCGTACAAGCTCATGAAGACCGGGGAGACGCGGGTGGCCGCGGTGTCCCCCAACGACCTCGAACGCCACATCCCAGACGACGAACGCAGGAGCGTGGGATGGTGGGGGGCCGGGCGGGGATGGCTCACCCATCATCTCGTGATGGACGAGGGGAAGATCGTCAACTACCAGATCTGTACTCCCTCGACGATCAACGCCTCTCCCCGGGATCCCTTCGACCAGCCCGGTCCGTACGAGGAGGCGGTGATGAACACCCCCATCATCGAGAACACGAAGGACACCTCCGCGTTCACCTCCATCGACATGCTGCGCACCATCCGAAGCTTCGACCCATGCATGCCGTGCACCACCCACGTCTACACCGACAGCGGAACCGTGGTTCGTGAGGTGAATACCTGCTCCTGCGGGGCCGACGACTGACCTCGGTCGTTATCGGTGGGGTAGGCCAGCTCTACCAGGGCGACCTCGACCTGGGGCGGGTTGTCGTCGCCTCTCTGCAGGCGTGTGACCTCGGGTCCTCCGCTTTGGTGGAGGACCTGTACTACGGTGCGGTTGCCGTGGCCCAACGCCTGGAGGAGCTCGCCCCGGACCGGCTGATCCTTGTCGGCGCCGAGCAGCGAGGCCGCCCGCCCGGGTCGGTCGAGCGCCGTAGGGTTCACCCTCCGGTCCCCGGGGATCCGCAGCGAGCGGTGGAGCAAGCGGTCGTCGGCTACGTGTCGATCGATCTCGTGCTTTCGGTTGCCTCCGGCCTTGGTGTGCTTCCGGACGCGACCGTGACGATTGAGGTGGAGCCTGCGTCCATCGAGCCGTCGGAACACCTCTCCCGCGCTGCTCAAGGCGTGCTTGACGACGTCGTACGTCTGGTCGAACTGGAGGTGGGGAGGCTCCCCCTGTTCAAGCTCGCCGCCGACCTGGAGCCGCTGGTCTACGGTCAGCGGCTGGATCATTCCAGCGCCCTGATTGCGCTGCGGGACCTGCTCGCCGAGCTTCATCTGCTGGACGAGGAGGCCCGGTGGGGACGCTCGCTGTTGCTCCGCGACCGGCTGCGCTTTGCGATCTCGCTGGGCCACACCAGCGAGGGGATGGACCAGCGCGACTGGGCACTGTGGTGGACGTTGATCGAAGAGCTTGACCGGTTGGAGAAGGCGGAGGTGGCGCTTTACGGGTAGGCGGGGTCCCCGCGCCTGTCGATGTATCCAACGTGCTGGGGGCGAATAACGATACGGCTTCCACCATCGGTCAGAACGACCAGGCCCCCGTCAGGCAGGGACCCGACAGCCTCGCCTTCCACGGTTGCGCCGGTCGGGCCGGCCACCATCAGTCGGGCGTCCACCCTCCGGCCGATCGTGCGGCACCGGGGCAGGTAGTCCCTGAGGATCTGCCCGTCGGGGGACCGATAGCGAGCCTCCACCGACTCGACGATGCGCCGCAGCTGCGGTCCTCTCGGCTGGGTAGCCCCCAGCACGTGCATGGTTACCACCGCCCACTGGTTGCTCCCCTCGATCCCCATCTGAATGCCGACTGCGCCGGCTCGCCGGTCTCCGACGTAGACCTCGTCGGGCCACTCGATGCGTCCCTCCGCACCGACGCTGTCTGCCAGGCCGGAGGTCGAAACCGTGTACATCCAACCTTCCCGAAGGGGAGGGAGCTCCGGACGGAGGATCAGCGAGAAGGCAAGATCGTGGTCGTGGTCCACCTGCCAGGCGATTCCCGCACGTCCTCTCGGGGACGCCTGATAGCCGGCAACCACAACAGCGCCTTCGGGTGCGCCCGCCCTGGCCCAGGCAGCCGCCTCCGACTCCGTCGACAGCATGGCGGGGTAGGCCCGGAACGCCCGGCCCGGAATGATCCGCGCAAGGGCCTCGAGGGAGAGGTCGCCGCTCAGCTCCATCCTTCGACGCCGCTCGAGGAGGCGATCCGGGCGAACGCGTCCTTCATCCTCATGAACTGGGGGGAGTGGAACCGGGGCATGGCACCGGAAACGGCGGAACGAAAACGCGTCTGGATCTCCTGGTCGCGGCTCGCCAACGCCTGCAGGGTCGCGGTGATGGCACGCTCCATCTCCTGGGGGGGTAGCTCGAGGAGGGCGCCCAGCCAGGCCTCGGCAAGGTCCCCCGCGGCCTCCCGCCGGGCAGCAACGCCTGCGATCCACGCATGCGTCTCGGCCCGGCACACCTGCGAGGGGGCGCCGATCCACCGGATGAGCTCCTCGCGGACCATCGCCGGCCAGGCAGCGGCATCCTCGGCGTCCAGCGCGGCCAGCAGGTCGCCAGGCGGGTTTCCGAGCCGCCCCAGGATCTCGGCGGCCTGAGCCTCCACCGGCCCCGCCGCCGCTCCCAGTTGCAGCGCCTGCCGAGCCGCGAGCCGGGCTCGCGGTGCATCGCCGGCTTGCTCGTAGGCCAAAGCAAGATTGGCTTTCGCCATGGCGTAGGCATCGGGGCGGATCGTCCGGGGGTTGGTCGCGACGGCAGCTTGCAAGGCTTCGACTGCCAGCTGCAGGTCCCCGAGGGAGAGGTACGCAAGGCCCAGCACGTTCGCAGTGGCTCCAAGGCCGGGTCGGTCTCCTCCTCGCTCCGCGAGTTTCATGCCCGCTTCGAGATAGCCGATCGCCCCTTCGCCGTCACCCGCCTGAAGAAGGCTCACGCCGAGCTCCCGCGCCGCTCCTGCAGCCTGAGAGGGAACCTTCGCCGAGTCCAGGAGCGCCCGGGCCGCTTCGAACGAGCGGATAGCAGCCTGGAGGTCTCCAAGGTCCCGATGCACCAGGCCGAGGTTGAACTCCGCGGCCCCCCGCTCCAGCGCAGCTCCCGACTGCTCGAAGAGTGCGGCCGCCTCCTCGAAGGCATGGGCCGCCTCGGCGGGGCGCCCCTGCAGACGCAGCACGGCCCCGAAGGCGTTTTGTGACTTGGCGTGCTCCTCCGGGAGGTTCTGCGGATCGAACAGGCTCGATGCCGTCTCCAGCGCTCGTGCGGCCTCCTCGAGCCGGCCCGCGTTCGTCATCAGCACTCCGAGGTGGAACTGAGCCGTGGCATGCTGCATCGGGTACCGCGGGGCCGGGTACCGGACGAGGCGAGCCCTGAGTTCCTCCTCGACTCCTACCTCGGGCTCCTCCACGACCGTCAATGCTATCGCTGTGACCACAAAGGGCGCGGTTCCCGATGACTGCGCCTGGTGGTCGACGGACCCGGCGGAAACATCGGTGAGGTGCCTATCGCCATCCAGCGGTGGCCCTCGAGGTCCTCGACTCGGTAGCGCGACCCGTATTCGTCGGTCTGGGGCTCCGAGAGAATCCAGGCGCCCGCTTCCCTTGGGCGCCGGCAGTGCGCTTCGACATCGTCGACGTAGACGAGCACCCCGTCGATGATGTACGGGACCGCCGACCAGCGGCGTGCACGCTCGCACTCCTCGCGATGGCGAGCGGGCCCTCGATAGTCGGGTGTCGGGCTCGCGAGCACGATCACGCCGTCTCCGGCCTCCATCTCACCGTGGGACGGCCGGCCTTCGGCGTCGGTCATCCGGGCTCGTTCCCGGAACCCGACCGCACTTGCGAGCCACGCCAGGGCGGCCACCCCGTTCTCGTAGGCGACCATCGCGATCACGTCGGGGTTCTCCGCCACTACGCCTCCTTCGCGTCGTCATTCGGGCCGGGAGAAGTCTGCTCGACGTATCCGTGCACAGCACGGTTTTCCTTGCGGACTTCCCCGAGGTCCCGGCCCCCAGACCACCCGGTCGGCGCCAAAGGCAGATTCGTCCGCCAAAAGCTTGGCCCGGTAGGGACGTCATGTGATTTATACTTGCCACATGGCCGTGCAGCCTAAATCGAATGCTCTCCGGGCCCTGTACTGGCGGGAGGAGATCCTCCAGGTCATGTTCTGGCTGAGGGGAGAAGGGCTGGGCGAGCGGGCGAACTGGTCGACGATCGAGCGGTTCCTCGGTGTGGAGACCCGCATCGGGACGGCGTATCTCGAGCGCCTCGTCGAGGAGGGTTTTCTCGCCACACAAGACGGCTGGTTCACGCTGACGGCCAAAGGCATCGAGGAGGGCGGGCGCATCTTCTCGGAAGAGTTCGCCGATCTCACCCGCCCCGCCCACGGCGAGTGCGGACCGGAATGCTGGTGTCGTTCCTCGCCCGATGAAGCAGAGGCCTGTCTGGCCGAGCGGGCTCCGCCGCCGTGACCGGCGAGGCCCGAGTCGAGCTGGAGGAACCGCACGGCGGACTGCCCAAGAACTTCGTTCGCCCCTGTCTGCTCCTGCTGCTGAGCGAAGGGCAGACCCACGGCTACGATCTGCTGGTTCGTCTGGCCGAATTCGGCTTCAACGTGGATCCCGGGGGCCTCTACCGAACGCTCCGGGCCTTCGAGCGGGAGGGCCTGGTCCGTTCCTGGTGGGAGACCTCGGACGCGGGCCCTGCCCGTCGCACCTACCTGCTCACGCAGGAAGGGGAGAACTGGCTGAGGCTCTGGGGCGGCACCCTCCGGGAGGCGCGCCGGTTCCTCGACCGATTTCTGACCCGGTACGAGGCAGCCGTGGGGGAGGACGCCACCGTCAGCCCTCGCGGATAGGCCGCCGCGTACGCTATCTCAGCCCCTGCCACTTGAGAACGTCACATATAGATGCGCAACGCATCCTTGACTAGGTGCGAAAGGCAGATATCCTCTCGTCGCTGACAGATCACGGGGGGAGGCTCGGAGATGCGCTACAAGGGTGTCGTGCTCGTCATGCTCGTGGGTCTGATCACCACTGGCTGTAGCACCAGTTCGAAGACCGCCGGTGGCACCGCTAGCCAGCCCGATCTGAACGCAGTGGTCAACATTGCCGGCCCCGAGGACCGGTGGCCCCCCCAGGGGAAGGGTGCGGGCTCAACCACCTATGCCTACGAGTTCAACGTCAATGTCTACGAGCCCCTGATCTACCTGGCCTCCGATTACGCGCTGAAGCCCGGTCTGGCCGAGAGTTGGGAACTGGTCAACGGCACGACCTGGCGCTTCCACCTCCGTCACGGTGTGACCTTCCACGACGGCAAGCCCTTCACGGCCGACGACGTGATGTGGACGTGGGCCGACCGCCAGATGCGGGGCAAGACGCTGGGCACCGTCCAGAGCACCTTGGGCCCCGACTCGGTGAAGAAGATCGACGACTTCACCGTCGACTTCACCCCCAAGACCCCGAACAACCGCCTGCCCGAGCAGATCGTCCACCCCGAGGGGTCCATCGTCGAGCAGGGCAAGGACTTCGACGCCAGCCCCGACGCCGGCACCGGCCCCTTCAAGGTCGTGAGCTACGCCCCCGGCCAGGCAGTGGTCCTCGACCGCTTCGACGGCTACTGGGGAACCAAGCCCCAGGTCCAGCGCATGAACATCCGATTCCTGCCCGACCCCCAGACGCGTCTCGAGGCCCTCAAATCCGGGCAGGTCGACTTCGTCGTAGACCTGCCGGCCAACGCCACGTCCAGCCTGACGGGCGACAAGACCTTCCGGGTGGTCCGCTCGAAGCCGGGCCGCAACTTCCTCATCTACATCAACAAGACCCAAGGGCGGGTCGGCTCCGATCCGGCCGTCCGCCAGGCGGTCGCCATGGCCATCGACACCAAGGACTACACCCAGGTGGCGCTCGCAGGGAACGCCGACCCGGGCAGATGGATGGCACCCCAGTCGGTGCTGGGAAGCTCGGCCCAACTCGTCACGGCGCCGGTGTTCGACGCCAAGCAGGCAGCAACGGTCCTCGACGCCGCGGGCTGGAAAGCCGGTGCCGACGGCATCCGGGTCAAGGATGGCACGCGCCTGGCCATGAAGCTGCTGGGACAGGCGGACACCCCGACTGGGAGCGGGGAGTTCGTCCAGTCCCAGCTCAAGACGGTGGGGATCGACGTGCAGATCGTGCCCACGCCCGACACCGCCACCCGCAACACGCTCTACAACAGCGGCAAGGGCGACTACGACCTCGACCTCGAGGGGCCCAACCAGAACGACGGGAACCCGGCCTTCCTGCCCGTGCTGCGCATGTACTCCAAGAACGCCAACACCGCCCAGTTCGCCCCGGGGGCAGATTTCGACGCCTTGGCGGCCCAGACGTTCACCGCTACGACAACCGTCGGGGTCCAGCAGCTCGCTGCCCAGATGATGAAGGTCCTCATCGACGACACCCACATCGTCGTCCCCCTGGCCGGTGCCTACCGCATCTACGCCATGTCGTCGAAGGTCAACCTGAGCGACCCCCACCCCTCGAACACGAACCAGACCTGGTTCAGCCTCACGAAGACGAAGTAGACCCCGATGGGGGGGTACGTCATCCGCCGGCTGCTGATCGCCGTCCCAACGCTGCTCGCGCTCTCGTTCCTCATCTTCACCCTGGTGTCCAACACGCCTGGCGACCCCGCTGCGGAGCTGGCTCGCCGCCGCGACAGCCGCAACGAGGTCAGCCAGGCCGAGATCGAGCGGGTGCGCCACGAGATCGGCCTCGATCGGCCGTTCATCATCCAGTACGTCGACTGGTTGAAGGGGGCCGTGCACGGCGACCTCGGGCAGTCGTTTCTCCGGCAGACCTCGGTGGCCCGCGAGATCGCCCAACGGGTGCCGGCCTCGGCACAGCTGGCCGGAGCCGCCTTCGCCATCATCCTGCTGCTGTCGGTCCCCTTGGGTGTTGGGGCGGCCATGCTGCACCGTCACTGGGCCGACCACGTGCTGCGGTTACTCTCGCTGTTGGGCGCATCGGTCCCCGGCTTCTTCCTCGCCTACCTGCTCATCATCCTGTTCGCCACCCGACTGGGGCTGCTCCCGGTCGCCGGCCGCCAGGGGTTCTCCAGCGTGCTGCTCCCCGCCTTCACTCTGGCCGTTGGGCCCACTGCCGTGGTCTCGCGCCTGCTGCGGTCGAGCCTCCTTGAGGTGTTCGGCGAGGAGTACATGCGCACCGCCCGCGGGAAAGGCCTCAGCTGGCTGATCGTCGTGCTGCGCCACGGTCTCCGCAACGCGGCCGTCCCGGTGGTGACGTACCTCGGCACGGTGCTCGGCGCGCTCCTTGAGGGCGTGGTGATCACCGAGGTCATCTTCGCCTGGCCTGGCCTCGGGCAGCTGACCGTTCAATCCATCACCGGACGCGACTACCCGATGATCCAGGGGATCGTTCTGTTCGCCGGGCTCGTCTACATCGTCATGAACCTGCTGGTCGACCTCTCGTACCGGCTGCTGGACCCCCGGCTCCGCCTCGAGGTCCGCCCATGAGGACGTCTGGGACAGCCCTCCGCCAGGGGGGCGACCCCGTCGTTTCCCCTGGACGGCGGGTTCTCCGCCGATTCCTTCGCGACCCCTCCGCGGTCGTCGGGGTGGCGATCGTGCTGGTCGTGGCGCTGGCGGCCCTGCTGGCGCCGTGGCTTGCCCGCCACGACCCCACCCTTGCCGACTTCCACAACCGCTTCGCCTCACCGAGCCGCAGCCATCCGTTCGGCACGGACAACCTTGGCCGGGACGAGTTCTCGCGGATTCTCCACGGCGCCCGACTGTCGCTGGGCATGGCTGTCAGCGCCTCACTCGGCATCACCCTGGTCGGTATCGCTCTTGGCCTGGTGGCAGGGATGTACGGCCGGGTGGTGGCCGCGACCGTCATGCGCCTGGCCGACGTCTTCCTCGCCCTTCCCACGCTCATCCTGGCCCTGGTCATCGTGGGCCTGCTGGGCCAGGGCCTGCGCAACCTCATCATCACGATCGTCATCGTCCAGTGGCCGGGCTATGCCAGGATCGTGCGCGGGATGACCCTCCAGCTGCGGGAGCGGGAGTTTGTAGAGGCAGCCCGGGGGCTCGGGGCCTCACGAGCACGGATCGTCCTTCGCCACGTCCTCCCCAATCTGATCGGGCCGATCGTGGTGCTCAGCACTCTCGATATGGGCCGGGTGCTCCTTGCGGTGTCGGGGTTATCCTTCCTCGGCTTCGGCGTCTCCCCTCCCACGCCGGAATGGGGCGCCATGCTGGCGGATGCCAAGACCTTCCTCGAGCAGGCCCCCCAGCTCCTGGTGTGGCCCGGTCTCGCCATCACCGTGATGGTGCTGGCGTTCAACGTGACGGGCGACGGCCTGCGCGACATGCTCGACCCGAGGTCCTTCGGAGGCATGCCGGGCGGGGAGGACCGTCGCCGGCGCGGGAGGCGTCTCCAACCCGTTTCCACGGGAGACGAGCCGGTGGCGTCCGAAGACCTGGGTTCAGAGGTTTCCCCCACCGGCTACGTGAGGGCTGCCGTCAGGTCCTCTCGCCTCGGACCGGTGTTCCGGCAGCAACCGACCAGGGACCCGTCCACCACCACCGCGGGGACGGTCTTGACCCCGTAGGCAGATGCCCGCTCCACCGCCCGCCTATCTTCACGCAGGTCGTGGACGATGATCTCGTGCCCCTTCCCCGGCGACCTCCCTGACGAGTCGCACGCCCTCGTCACAGACCGGGCAGCCGGCCGTGAAAACCTCCACCTTCGCCATGCGCTCCACATCCTTCTGCAGTCTCTGGCCGCACGGTACACCCTCCATTCGAGTGGAAGGTGTACCACTCACGTCTCAGGTGGAGGTTCCGTCCCGGCCCGCAGTCGCCCAACAGCCAATCGCCCCGCGCCCAGGGCGTTCGCAGCGGCTCCGACGGGCTGGAGAGGGAAGTGGCAGGCCACCATGTGACCCGGACCAACCAGTCGCATGGGAGGTTCCTCCTCGGCGCAGACGTCCTTGGCCAGGGGGCAGCGGGTCCTGAAGAGGTGAGGCCGTGCTCCTCCTGGAGCCGCTTCATCAGGTTGAGGATCTGAGGGCGGAGGGACACGTCGAGCGATGAGGTCGGCTCGTCGGCCACGACCAGGCAGGGGTTGAGCGCCAGCGCGCGGGCGAAGCCGATCCGCTGGCGCTGACCGCCCGAGAGCTCGTGGGGGTACAGGCCGGCGGGGCAGGCACGACGGCACCATCATCGCAACCGCCATCACCTCCCAGGCGCCCGGCCGTCGAGCCCGACCTCGCGGAGCAACTCGGCGACCCGAGCATCGCGTTCGGGGGGTGTCCCGACGCGGTGGATGATCATGGCCTCACGGAGCGCCGGACCGACCCGGATCCGCGGGTCGAGGGAGGCGGTGGGGTCTTGGAAGATGAGCTGAAAGTCTCGCCGGCGCTGACGAAGCGCGGTATCAGCGAGGGCGTTCAGTGCCAAGCCGTCGAACTGAATCGAGCCTGACTCGGGCTGGTCCAGCGCAACGAGGAGGCGGGCTATGGTCGTCTTGCCGCAGCCCGACTCCCCGACAAGCCCGAAGGTCTCTCCCCGGGCCACGCTGAACGAGACGTCCGATACTGCCTTGACCGAGTCGCCCTTGGAATGGGGCACCCCTCCGCCGACGGCGAACGTCTTCACCAAGTGCTCGACGGTGAGGAAGGGCTCGGCAACCGCCTGCTCGATACCGTCTCCCGAATGGTCCCCGGACAGGGAGGAGAAGGGTCGGTCGGCCAGCGGGTAGACCGGGATCGGGTGGAAGCAGGCATAGGGATGACTGGGCTCGTCTCCCATCAGCGGCGGATTCTCCTTCCGGCAGCGTTCCGTCGCGTACCGGCAGCGAGGTGCGAAACGGCAACCGTCCTCGGTCCGCGTCAGGTCAGGAGGTAGACCCGGAATGCTGTAGAAGGTTTTGCTCCGGTCCGTATCGGGGAGGGGAATCGACTCGAGCAGCGCTTCGGTGTACGGGTGGCGCATCTGCCGGAAGAGTTCGGGGGTCTGGGCCGACTCGACGATGGCGCCGGCGTACATCACCATGACCCGATCGGCCATCCCCGCGATCACCCCCAGGTCGTGAGTGATGAGCAGCATGCCCATCCCGAGGCGTGCCTTGAGGTCGTCGAGCAACCCCAGGATCTGCGCCTGGATGGTGACGTCCAGGGCAGTGGTCGGCTCGTCGGCGATGAGCAGCTTCGTTTCGCATGCGATCGCCATGGCGATCATGACTCGCTGGCATTGGCCCCCCGAGAGCTGGTGGGGATAATCCGCCAGCCGCTCGGCAGGCTTTGGTATGCCGACGAGCGCCAGGACCTCCTCGGCGCGGTCCCGAGCCTGCTTCTTCGAGGCTCCCAGGTGGGACCGCAGCGGGCCGGTGATCTGGTCTCCGATCGTCATGGTGGGGTTGAGGGAGGTCACGGGGTCTTGGAAGACCATGGCCATCTCCGAGCCCCGGAGTTTCCGCATCTCGGGCTCGCTCAAGGTGGTGAGCTCCTGGCCGGCAAGGCGGACGCTGCCGCTCACGATCTCCCCGCCCGGCGGCAGCAGGCGCATGATCGATACAGCGGTCATGGTCTTTCCGCACCCGGACTCACCCACCAGCCCGACCGTTTCGCCGGAGCGAACCGAGAGCGCCACACCACGCACCGGGTACACGTTCCGCGATCGGGCTCCTCGGCACCAGCAGCGGTTCGAGAAGGGCCACCACGGCGAGAGCCCCGACGATCAGCATCCCCGCCAACGCGGAGCGGTCGGCGACCACCCGCCGCCACATCTCGGAGCCGGGAGTCACCGGCGACTCGGTGAGCCACAGCTCTGCCTCCACCGGGCGGGTCCCATCCCCGGGCCTACGCACCGGACTTCCTCTCGGCGCCGGCGCCCAGCCGGATCCGCGGATCGAGCACCCGATAGCGCAGGACGTGGCGCAGCACAACCGTCGTTTCCGGGATGCCCAAAGCCCTGGCCGTCCGCACGTAATCCTGGCCCAGAACCTCCAGGGCCGATGTGCGGACGAGCCGCAGGGGCACGCCGACGATGGCGATGGCCAGGGTGGCAGCCGGCAGGATCAGCGACACACCCCCTGACTCGCCTTGGGCCGGAAGGACGGGCCAGAGCACTGCGAAGGCGATGATCAGCAGATAGCCGACCCAGAAGCTGGGGAGCGCGGCAGAGCCGACCGCCAGCAAGCGAGTGCTTCTATCGGGCCAGCCGGAGGCGCGGAGCGCGGCCCACGTCCCCAACGGGATCGAGATGACCATCGCCAGGCCCAGCGCCGCTCCGGCAAGAACCGACGTCGCGGGCAGGCGGGACCCGAGCACGCCGAGAACGCTCTGGCCGGTCTGGTATGAGTGGCCGAGGTTGCCATGCAGAGCGCTCACCAACCAGTGGTAGTACTGGACCAGGACCGGCCGGTCCAACCCAAGGGTATGGTCGAGCGCGGCGACCTTGGCGGGGGTAGGTGGCCGCTCGAGCTCCGAGCTCAGGATCGCATAGCCCGGGTCGCCCGGCGCGAGGTGGCCGACGATGAAGGCAAGGGCGCTGATCCCGAGCCACATCAGGAGGACCGTGAGCAGGCGCCGTCGCAGGTAGGCCTTCGGCACCCGGGACCACCACGACATTTAGGTGACTCGGTAGACGGAGGCCCAGGACTGGTTCACGTCGGACGGGTGAGGCACAAGCCCCCGGATGTTCTTGCGGAGGCCGAGGATCCGGAACAGCCCGGCGAGCTCGATCAGCACCTGCGAGACGTCGACGAGCTGGTGGACGGCGGCGGCGACGGACTGCTTCGCGGCGGCGTCGGTCGTCGCTGCGAGCGCAGCGGCGATCTGGGTGTCGACGGCGGGTCCGGGCGCGAAGAGGGCAGCGTAGTCCGACCCGGGCTTGTCGTTGAAAAGGATCTCCGGAAGGAACGCCGGATTGGCGTCGTTCTGCTTGCCCATCTCGAGAAAGAGATCTCCCGCACCCTGCCCGAGCGCGGCCGAGTAGCTGGGGCGTCCGGCTCGGTCTTCAGGGTGATCCCCATGCCAATCTGGCGGAGGTTGGCCTGGATGAACTCGGGTATGCCGGCGTTGGCAGCGGCGTCCGGGAAACCATTGACGAGGACGAGTTGGAGCGGGGTGCCGTTGCGCGAGCGGATTCCTCCTGAGGCCGTCACCCATCCCGCGGCATCGAGGCTGGACATTGCCCGGGAGGGATCGTAGCTGGAGCCCTGGATGACACCGGCCGCGGAGCCGAGCAGTGCAGGGGGAAGCAGGGTCGGGTCTGGGCGACGACGCCGAGCCCGCCGAACACGCTCTTGATGAGGCCCGCCCGGTCGATGCCGGTCTCGAGGGCCAGGCGCACGGCTGGATCGGCCCCGATGGTGTAGGGGGGCTTGCCGTGGATGTTGACGTACATCGCGCTGTACAGCCCGACGGGCGCCGACACGACCTGGACGTCCGGCCGGGCTTTGAGGCTGGTGACCGTGGGGCGGGCCAGGTCCCGCGCCACGTCGAGCTGGCCGCTCGCCAAGGCAAGTGAGCGCGAGTTGTCATCCGGAACGAATTGGAAGGTGATGCTGGCCGCCTTGGCCTTCGTGCCCCAGTACGCCTCGTTGCGCGTCACGTTGACGCGGGACTGGCGCACGTACTCGACAAAGCGGAATGGGCCGGTCCCCGGAACGTTCGCTCCTGGCTGGGTGCCCTGCTTCAGGATGCTGTACTCCGGGTGGACGACCTCCTCGATGGTGCGGAGATTCGGGTGCTTGGGGGTCACCTCGACCGTCATGTCATCAACAACCACGGTGGAGTCCGTCCCGAGCCCCACCAATCCACCTCCCCCCGAGGCGATCCGGTCGAACGTGTACTTGACGTCGGCGGCTCCGAACGGGCTCCCGTCGTGGAAGGTGACACCTGGACGGAGGTGGAACCGGAAGGTGTTCGGGCCCACCTGCTCCCAGCGCTGGGCAAGCCCCGGACTCATGCTGTAGTCCGGCTCCAGCACCACCAGCGGTTCGTAGGCGTTGACGTTGAGCGGGGTACATGCCCAGGTACGATTTCGGCCCGGAGGTGACGTACTCATCCTGGGTCACCCCGATCGTGAGCGCCTGATTGCTCGAAAGCTGACCTCCGGCCGTCTTCTTTGCCGATGAGCACGCTTCCAGGAGGAGGGGCAAGGCGGGCAGGGCGATTCCCGCTGAAATGAGGCCACGTATGAATTCCCGACGGTTGAGCGTCAGCCGGCGTCCCACGTGATCGTTTGCCGAGAACCGATCTCCTGCTGCAATGCCATCTCCTTCCAGGCCCCGTGATCGGGGCCGCCCTTTCCTGCATCAATGTGGTACCTCGACCCCGACCTCAAATGCCCGGTTCCGTCCGGACCCTCTCGACGTGCCGTGGGGCTCCCTGGCCGGAAGGTCCCTCGTTCCATGCGGTCAGAAACTCGCTTCGGTAGACGGTTTCGGGCTGCGAGGGGGCCAGGCCGTGAGCACGGGTCAGATGTTCCAACGTGAACCACCACCGAGCGGCGTCCATGGACCCCAGGCCCGTGCTGGCGAAGATGTTCGGCTCCGCAAGGCACCATCCTTCAAGAGCGTCGACGGGATCAACGCCCGGGTAGCGGTCACACAAAGCGGAAATGCCACCGCCCGGATCAGATCGTTGTCGTTGTAGCGCGGCCAAGATTGCGCTGCGCATCTGTTCGACCAGGTTGACCGAGAGCGAGTCTCCGGCGACAAGGCCGCTCGCGTACGTCTCCAACCCCACGGCGACCGCCCTCAGCGGGACCCCGGCCTGGCGACGGGTGCGGGGCAGGAGGTCGACGAAGTCGGGGACGATGTCGATTTCCCCTCGGCCGAGTGCTGCCGGGGCGTCTTCGTAGGACATGCTCACCAGCCTCGATCCGGGCAGCCCTCGACCTGCGAGGGCAGCCTGGTACTCGGCCAGCAGGCCACCATCGGCAGGGGCACCGATGCGGCGGCCGCACAAGTCGGCTGGGCTCCAGACGTCGGAGTCGGCCGCGACGAGGCCAGCCATCGGGCTTCGCTGAACGACCACCGCGACGAAGCGCGCGGGGAGGGGTCGACGCTGTTGTGCGTGCAGGAAGTGTGAGACGCTCGTCAGGCAGAAGTCGACCGCACCGGATGCGACTCGATCGACATTCTCCGGCCCCGGAGCCGGTTCCACCAGCTCAACATTCAACCCATATTCGGCGAACAGACCGCTTGCCGCCGCACCGACGTACGGAAGATGGTAGCCGGGCAGTCACGTGGGGCAGTAGAGACCAAGGCGCACACGATGCATGATCAGCGCTCCCTCCTCCGGCTCCCTCGTTGAGACGCCGGCCTTTCATAATCCCGAGGTTGCAGACTGTCAATACATGTGCCAAACCTTTACCGCTTGTTTTCCCGCAACGCCGAGGGGGGTCCGCACGTATTGCGCGGTGAACCCAGCCGTCGGATGCGCCCCTGGCAATCGATGCGCTGCTCGGTCAAGCCTGACCGGGAAGGAGGAAGACGCAAGCGGGCTTGTCGCCTCGAAGCGCCTCGTTTATGTCGTGGGCCATACGGCACCCGCCGACGGCGTAAGGAAGGGGATTCTCGCCTCGAATCCCTTCGACCGGGTATACCCGCCCCAGAGGACCGCTAAGAGGCCGACCTGGTCGGCCGACGAACTTCGATGTTTCCTCGCCGCTGCCGGCGGTGAGCGCATCGACTAGACAGTTCGTCTGATACGGGGCTGAGTCTCGGTGAGGTCAAGCAACGCAGTTACTAGTCTTTCAAAGTCCGTCCAGCCGCTCTCCGGTGCAGAAAGGTCCATTCGATCCAGGGAAAAATCTAGGTTGGCCAGATCGTTGGCCAGGTCGGCCAGATCCTTGGCCAAGGAGTCGATGAGTGCCCTGGCTTGACTTGAGACCATGTAGCTGGACCAGGCCGGGTCGTCGTGGTGCTCGAGCCAGACGTGAATTGCCGTCAGAGCCCGCAGGATGGGGATCCAGGGTGCGAATCGGGGCAACGAATCTGCCGTTTCCCCATGTGCAAGTAGCCGGGCCCATTTGGCTCGATAGGTGGTGAATAGGCGTTCGTTGCCCGACCACCGCGCTTTGATCACTCCTGCATTGACGAGGGCCAGGAGGGCTTCGCTGACATTGCGCTTTGTGAACGCCGCTTACTGGCAATGAAGGCTGCATCGAGCAGGAGTTCGTCGCGGGTGAGCAAGGTTCGCACGGCCTCCGGTCGCGTTCCAACGCCAAAGAGAGACCGAAGTTGGAAGGCGAAGTTGATGGGTGGCAGGTAATCCGGTGGCTCTGATTCTTGGCTTCGCCGAACAGGCGGTCTGCGGAAACCGTGGGTGGAAAATGTGGGGTCAGTCTCCGGGATAAAGGTTGCGATATCCGGATCGAAGACCTCAACATTCGGGGATGGGTGTGCCGGTGGAGGGACACGCCACTGAAGGACCGAACTCGCTTGACTCGCCCAAGGACTCGCCCAAGCTAGTGCGGCATGGACCAGGTTGGTGTCCCAGGGTGGCGCGCTTCGAGGTGCCTCAATCTAGTAAGACTGAGAAGGGTGCCGTTGGTTGCCAGCCAGTCCAGAGTCTCGTCGAACGGCCTGGGGTCCAGCCTGGCAACCTCGATTGTGAACAGAAGGAGGGCCTCGGGGTCCATCGCTTGCTTGTCCGACGCTCCCCGTCGACCAGACAGTCCCATCTGAGACCATTCCCCCCATGGCGGGCACGGACGGGGATGGAGTTCCCTCGGCCGGGGCAAGCGGTCGCGAACGGTGTTCAGGATTGCCGCCGCGACCCCAGCGGACGGGCACGGCTTTGCCATCCTGAGCTCCGAGAAGGTTGTCGTTTTCCCAGCGGCCAGTGCTCGTGACGGATCTGTATTCGAACCCTTTTAGGCTAGTTGATGGTA